>Ga0214544_1000186_pt1 | contig 97415 bp, 43 predicted proteins | sample CNSS3metaG_FD_160074 | JGI IMG/M metagenome (GOLD analysis project Ga0214544, IMG submission 160074) | Root nodule microbial communities from cowpea collected in UCLA plant growth center, Los Angeles, California, USA - CNSS3 | ecosystem: Host-associated > Plants > Roots > Nodule | place: USA...
CTCTTCTTCATCATCACCAGATTCCTCATCCTCCTTCTCCACTTCTTCGTTTTCTTGTCCTTGCTGCACCATCTCCCGTAGCTGTTGCAGTTTTTCTTCCTCCTTAAGCTCAAGGAACTTGCTCCATGTGCCTGTTGCTTGTGAATCTTTCAAACGCACAAACTTTCCCTTCTGTTGATTGATTAAGACTGTTACCTCTTCTTGTGATACCTGTACGTGAGTTTATCAAAGAATTGTTTATGTTATGTTGTGTTGTGTGTGCAGAGTTTAGATTCTTTATTAAATTTTTTTGTGTTGTTTTTGTTGTGCATGTTCTCTAGATTATAAAGTTCTTAACTTACGTTAAAAGAAGCTTCAAGGATTTCTTCCTTGAATCCAGAAAGTCCTGAATTTGCTCCTCCTGCAATATAGAAAGACTGCAGGCAACACATAAAGTAGGAAGATTAATCAGAGTAAAATCAGTTGCATATTTTTTTTTCAAAGTTATATATAAAAAGCCAGAAAGCTTTTCATTATTATGAGGCCATGTACCTCGAAAACATCATCTCGCAAGCCTTGAGAGGGTTCAATGCCGCTGATAATTTCAAGCTTTTGATCACTTTCCTCGTTCGCTATATAGAATGCAGAACCAGCTGGAATTTGGTATACATCTCCCTCCCTCAGACGCATTTGCGTCAGCCTCTGGTTGTTTTTGTATATGTATCCCAATTTTGCTTCCCCTGAAACCAATCACCAACTTAACTTCCAAATTCTCAAATTCCCAATCTAGTGAAACAACTTCACAATGATTACACAATTTGAGAAGCTCTCAGATTCAAGCTTCATGCAGTCTAAAATGCATGCATGCTTGCATATATATAACGATACCTGAACGCACGTACATGACTTGAGTGGCAGCAACGAGGTGAGGAGTCAGAAGGGACCTTGGTTCCATAGTAGTGATAGCAGTCTGCAATCTCCTCTCGGGAACTCTGCTATCATAAAACACTCGAATCTTCCCAACGCTGGTGTTGGCCACGAGCTTCGATTTCTTCATCAAGAACAACTCTTCATCAAGATCCTCTTCTATGACTTCCACCTCTGTTCTCAAGAACCGCCCCATTGTTACTGCCACGCCATTACCAAGAACGAACAATAACACCAAAAGGGTCGCACTGCTTCCCATTGTTAATCAACTTCAGTGAGTGGTTTTGGATGCATTATGATTGCTTGAGGGAGAGAATTTATAGAGATAGGCACGAGACACGTGTCGGCCATGTAGGGTATGAATGAATTTTCTGACTATAACAATATAACTTTATATCTATAATAATACGCAAGAAGATTCTCTCTTTGTTTCAATTTTTTAAATTTCTGATTTTATCATTTAAATATAATAATTTATTAAATTTTAAAAGTAAGATTGTTATTTTCATAAACTTTTTGTTTGTGTTTCTTCTCTTATTCTTTATTTATCAATAATTATTCTTTTATCTATTCTGATATATTTTACTTTATTTTTAATAAATATAATTTTAATATATATATATATATATATATTAACTTAATAACATTATAATATTATCACTTATTAATATAATATCGTACATGTGTTATATATATATATAAAGAGAATAAAAAGAATTATAATATTCATAATTTTAACTATTCTTTTAAAATATAATTATTTGTTAAATTTTTAAAAATTAACTATTATTTTTCTAAATTTTTACAAAATTATTTACTTTTTTTTTTTTCTTTTTTTTCTTTTGTAATTTTTTTTTTATTAATTTAATAACGTTATAATATCAATAACTATTAATATAGATTATGTTTCAGTTGAGAAAAATATTCGATCAAGGACAAACATAGTCTATGCTTGAAAATCTCTGCTTTTAACAGGCCTTCAATATTAAAATATTGAAATGGATACATGAAAAAGCAATACAAAATGATAAAATTCTTTGTGGAGGAAAATATTGTTGAGACATTTATTGCAGCTAGGGAAATATTTATTTAAGAAGAGAATATTAGACCAATCATGTATATAAAATATGATCATTTTGATTGTTTTTAATTAGACATGCAGAATATAAATATGGATAATTATAATTTGATCTTTTGTTACGTGTGCAAAAAGGAAAGTATGGGTGTTGAAAAAATTTATTAAAGTTTTGGGCCAATAATGGGAGGTGGTTAAGCCCTTGTTTATTTATTTCGAGAAAAAACCCTCTTTTCCCCAAACAAAGGTCTTTCTCTGGTTTGATGATTACGCATAGCTAGTCAACTTTTTGGAGTCAATAATTATTTTGATACAATATTTTTAAATTTTAATTCTTAATAAAGTAATGTCATGATCTGGATTGCGTTTGATAATTTTCTTATCAAGTATTTACCGAAGAATTAAATTTTTTTATTATATTTTATAAAGAAGAGAAATCAAATTAAATTTATATAACTTTTACTAAAACTCTTATATTTTTAATAATTTATATATAAAATAAAATAAATTATACCACCAATGATCAATGTATAATGTTATATCATCATCATTATTAATGTTAAATTTTGTTAAACAATAACAATGTAATTTTATCACTTATATTAATAGGTTAAATTATATTATTTTATTTCTATTCGTTCAGTTTTGTTAATTGATTCTTAATTTTTTTTCACATATTATCATTTAATTATTTTATACTCGCGTTATATATATATATATAGGTGGTTCAACGATCTGAGAGATCTAAATCAAAACTTAAAAATGAGATATTTTATTTAAAATTTAATTTTTAAATTTTTTTATGCAAAAGTATTTATTAAATTTCCTTCTTAATATATAATAGGACTAATCCGTTCAATCTTCCTTGAGACTTTGTTAATCTTAAATAAATTTTTATTATATTTAGTTTTGAGAAATTCCTTTCGACTAAAACAACCAACACTAGAATTATTAACATTATTCTATTTGAAAAAAAATATTAATTTTATATAATTAAGAATGTCAATTGGTTTATCATTTTCCAAACTTGTAATTTTCCTTAAGATATTTAATTATGAAATTAAATCAAATTCATCAATGTCCAACAAATTATCATGTTTTAAACATTTTTCAAGGTTTAAACTTTTTTTTTTCAAAAATGAAATATGTACATACCGTAATACACAAGATATTTGCTATTTTCTGTTCATTGCTTCTTTTTGTTATGCAAATAAAGCCTCAATTCTTTTTTTTCTTTTAAATTTTTAAATAGCCTTATTCAAATTTTCTAGTTGACATATATATATATATATATATATATATATATATTATGAAAAAAATTGATAATATATAAAACACTACTAAAGATAAATATATAGAACGAATGAATTAAACCAATGAAATCTGGTTCTGGCTGTCAAAAAAATAAACTTGCAGAGTATCTTGAAGTTTCAAGTCTCTTTTTTGTTCTTAAGTCTCAACTTTTTTTCTTAAACCTGCAAATAGGGATGACAACGGGGCGGGGCAGGGACGAGTTTCGTTATCCCATACCCATCCCTGTAGAAAAAATTCATCCTCATCTCCATACCCAAACCCAACGGATATTAAACTTTTGTACCATACTGCAAAGTTGTTTATTTTAAGATTAATCATTAATAAAAATAAAACAAAAAATATTGCTCTTCTCAACTTGATACTAAGTATTTTTTTTTCCTAAACTTGAATTATCTTTCTACAAAAAATTCAACTTTGAATTATGCTCCAATTAATCTATTATCCACCAAAAGACCAAACCATAATTTAATTATTAGTTTTGTAAAAAAATTCAGTTTTTCATCAAGATATATGCAAAAAAATAACTTTCGGAACTCGTAAATCTAAAATGACTGGAAAAAATTAGGCAAAAAAAACACATTTTCAATCCTAATACAAATCCAAAATAGAATAAAAATAACAACAACACAAATAGAAAGAAAAAACATATTAAAACTTGAATTCTCTTTTTATAGAAAACTCAACTTTAAATTATGTTCCAATGAATCTATTATCCACAAAAGACTAAACCATAATATAATTAAAAGTTTTGTAAAAAAAATCAGTTCTTCCTCAATATATATGCAAAAAATACTCTCAAAACCTGGAAATCTAAAAGTAACAAAAAACAAAACTGAAAAAAAAAACTCATTTCTAATTCTAATACAAATCCAAAATAGAATAAAAATAACAACATAGAGCAAAAGAAAAAACATACTAACCATAAATGAGGATGAAAAAATTTGTATACACGGACAACATGAGGTCTAAGAGATTTATGAGATGTAATCTGCCAAAACCGTAAGAAAATGACTCCTAGAGAAAAGAAAATAAAGTAAGGAGGGGTAAGAGAAGTCATAGAGACATAAAAGAAGAAAATAGAATCAAGATTGATTATAAGAGAATAAAGATAATTAATCATCATCTTTCTTGTAAACAAAATTATAATTTAATGTTTTAACTCATTAATTGTCATTTTTACTACCAATAAAAATAAACATACACTAATAATAATTTAACTAAATTTTATTCCTAAATATAAACTTATAATTAATTTAATAGAGCTATATTAGTAATAAAATATTTTTTTGAGACCTTTTTTATCTTAAACATAATTTTATAATTAGTTTAATAAAGGTATATGAATTACTACTAACAAAATTTGAGGCATTTTTTTCTTAAACATAATTTTATAATTAATTTAATAGAGAAATATTAGTAGTAAAAAAAAATTGATGAGGTCTTTGTTATCCTTGAGGCTAAAACTAGTGCTTTACTCGCTTTACTCTTGAGTAGGCTATATATATAAGGATCAAATAACTACTTGAACATGTGAATATATTACATGGTGACACTTACCAAACTTAGACAAAATATATTTATTATGAAAATAAATAAATAAATATATGGAGGTAAATATTAAACCATTTATACTGTTTTATATAAATTAAAGTTAAATTAACAACAAAATGATTTCTTTAAAAAAAAATATGAAAAACTTTGAACTATAGATGCTCACAAAAATCCAAGCACCATGTCAACTTCCTCTAAGACACCCAAAAACCATTTGTTCTTTAAATCCTTCAAATTGAATTCTAGACAATATATATTTACAAACACAATTATCATGAGGCCTACTTCGGTGCAAACTCTATTTCATGAAAGTCACGTGCACTTAAAATGACTTTCAATTGTAAAGGACACAATCACAATTTGTTTGTTACTATCACAATCTTGGTTCAAAATAATTTACACAAAAAGTCATTCTTATAGTATATAAGATTTATGATTGATTATGATGCACATATATGATACGTGTATCAGATATGACATTACGACATGTATCTAATACGTCGATACGCTAATTTTTAAAATAATAGGACACAACACGTGATATACGCATATTGAAAAATATACAATTTTTTTAAAAACATGAGAAATATATGATTATTCTTGTGTAAATCCAAATTAAAATCAAATTTTTTAACTATTTTCAACATAAAAATTTAAAAATTATTTTCATCATAAAAACATTATTGGTTTATATATTAGATATTTCATTGATAAATATCAATAAAGTATCCTGAAATATTGGATATGGATAAGTGTCAGACATAAATACGTAACACAAACTGAATTATCGATGATCGCATAACATAATTCAAGTCACACAACTTTGGTAACATATATTTACACAAAAGTCACGGAGTAGACGACTTCTAATTTCGAAAGTCATTATCAAAAGTCGTTTTAAGAAAAATAACTTCTTTCAAATTCAATGCTTAAGTCGTTTTCTTAAAACACGACTTACCGCATTTTTTTAAAGTACCCATTTCGCTCAATAGAAAACCGAGTTTTAAGAACGATGGAACTTTTGGTGACATTTTTAGGACAATGATATATTAATAACACCTTTTTTAGTTTTTTTTTTTTTTGTATTTCGGGGTCCATTTAAACTTAAGTTTGTAAAAATGGGTTCGTTTAACTTTTTTTTGTAAAATAGGGTCAAGTCGTTATGGTGGAGGACGACATTAAAGGTGAAGTCGTCCTCCACCATGCCGATTTCTTTATTTTTTTTTTCAAAAAGCAAAACTGTATTGTGAGAGACCGGTTTCTTTTCGCTTCAAAAGTAAAGTCGTCCTTATGCATGACGACTTCACTTTTCAATTTTTTTAACATTAAACTTTAAATTTGTTTGATTTTACAAGCTTAGTATTTTATTAAATGATACTTTTTATTTGATAGTTAGTAGACTAACTAAAACACAAATAAAAAAAAAACCCTAAACAGATTAAATTTTCAAATATAATTATTGAAGGATTTTTTAATATTTTTTAATTTGTATCATTTTATCTTTTTAATTTTGTATTAAAGTTTAAAAATTAAGTATTTTAGAATTTCTTAAAACAATTTTTTTTATATTTTTACTATAGACAAATATTTAAAAATAACTAAATAATATATTTTAAAACCAAATATAAAACTGAATTTAAAAAAAAAAACTAAAAAGTGAAGTCGTCATGTTCAAGAGACTTCACTTTTAAAGTGAATAAAAGCTGGCTTCCCTAAGCACAATATTGTTTTTTGGAAAAAAGAAAAAGAAATCAGCATGGTGGAGTACGACTTCACCTTTAATGTCGTCCTCCACCATGACAACTTGATCCTATTTTACACACATTTAACAGACTCATTTTTATAAATTTAAATTTAAATGAATCCCGAAATAAATAAAAAAAAAAAACCTTTTTTACAACTTACTACTTGACCATCGTGCTTGGTGGCCATTGTAAATTGAATTTTGAATTAAATTTTCTTTGTCTACATGGCAAGATAGAAAGGAGAAAGTCACCCTATTTTGAAATCTAACCTAGTTTTTTTTTACACTGATATTTTAATACCATTTTTTTTTACTATCATTTCACATTACTTTTCATAACTATTTTTTTTAAGATATAAAAGTTAATTTTTATTAAAACTATTTTATCCTATTATGATCAAATGATGTGAAAAGAATTTTTTATTTTTTTTCCTTTTCTTCTCACCTTTCTTCTCTCCTCCGTTCTGCAGAAATGGTCGAGAGTGTTTGTCTTCTCTCATTCGTTCCCCCTTCCAGCTATTTTCGCTCCACCGTTATTGTTGCTAGAATGACCGGCGAAAGGAGAAAGGCGCCCACCTTCCATTATTCTTTCTTTGTGCAGCATCAGTGACAGTGTGTCTTATGTGATTGTTGTGCAGCAGCGATGGTAACACATGTATTTCTTTGTCGCAGGTGAGGAAAATTTGTTCAAATTTTCACTTAGAGTTTGCATTTTGAAGGGAAGTTTCTGATGTGTTCATTCTATTGTTGATTCTTCACACCATATTTATCCGAAAGTTTGTTTCTGTTGTTCGTGGGTACAACTTCGTAATAGGTTAATATGAAATTTCTGAAATTTATGGTTTATGGTTTCATGTCATTTTTAAATTTGTTTTTTTTTTTTTTTTTTTTTTAATTTTTTTTTTTTTTTTTTTTTTTTAAGTTTGTACGTATTGGCTTTAGTGCTGATATTGTGTTACTTGTAAAAATTTTATGAAAGGTGATGCTCTGTTACTTGCTCAATTTTTATATGTTATGAAGATAGTTTTTGTGTTTCATGCATGTTTTATATCATAATTAATTTTTCTGCATTCCCATGGTCAAGTAGAGAATTAAATAACTTTCATTTTTTTAGTCTTAATGGTTGTATTATTTGTAGTTGTCTTATGCAGTTTGAGTTTTGCTTGTAACTCAAAATTTTAAAGTTGTTTGTGGGTGATAGCTTGTGTGTGTAGTGTGGGTGTGTATACTGAGATTCATTGAGTGCACAATCACTTCAATTACGATTTAGACACTCAAAACCAAAAGCAGAAGATTTCAGAGCGCCTGTTAAACTGGCAATTGACTTATGCACGAGGAGGGAAGGTTGGTGCTCCAAATTGTGATAAGGAAGTTTCTCACAACCACATTCCTCTGCTGACCAGTGGACAAGAGGTCTTTCACTTAGCTCTCGACATTGTAGTTTTCTCCACCTTCCACCTTCAATTTCATGAGTCAGAGTGAAAATTGTTGTATCGTTGATTGGAGAATTATCTTCTTAAGTCTCAAGTTTAATAAGTTTTATTTCTTTGGAAGTTGGACCAAATACAAACTATTATAACCATTTCATTCCTTTGCAAGCTTTAGAATTGCATCCACTTCCTCATGTGCAGGTGCAGGTCACGGAGTTGGTAGAATCACAGATTCGTGTTGTGCCCTAACCAAGTGCTTCATCTCCTCTTCACTCACCCCAAACGAAGTTGCAAGCTCGGGTCCCTCCATGGTCCTTACGACCGACCTGGCACCCACCAGAACCACTGGCCTATTCCTCTGAGCCGAGGTGGTGAACCCCAAGAGCTCTAGTGATTCACCCTTGTGTGCTATTTCGCAGTAGGGAAAGTTACTTGGAATGAAGAACACATCACCTTTTGTGATGTTAGTGTCCATTGCATTGCTTCCGTTTGGAAACAGAACTTGAACCCTACCTGAACCATTTACCACTATGCCATATTCCGTTGCCATTGGATTCACACGGGGTGCCATCATTGATCCCTGCCATGTATACCAACAAAAAAATATGTTGCAACAAAGTTTTCTTCTTCATAATACATTTCATAAGCTTAATTCATCGTTACAAAATATACATACAGCTGAGAGATACTCATGATAGATGCCAATGCCTGAACTTTTGAGTGGATGATACTGAGAGCCATCTACAGCAACCCTCCAACCATATTTGTTTTCAAAATCTGGTTTTCTCTTATTAAGGTTGTAAGAGCGAGGGGGGTCTTCAGTAATCTTCTCCCTCGTGTTCTTGATTTCTTCTCCGAATACAGATTTGAAGAGCATCCTCCATGGCAAACTTGTTTGTTGCTGCTCTTCTTCATCATCACCAGATTCCTCATCCTCCTTCTCCACTTCTTCGTTTTCTTGTCCTTGCTGCACCATCTCCCGTAGCTGTTGCAGTTTTTCTTCCTCCTTAAGCTCAAGGAACTTGCTCCATGTGCCTGTGGCATGTGAACCTTGCAAAGGCACAATCAGTCTGATCCGTTGGTCGTTGAAGATTGTTCCCAACTCTTTTTGTGATACCTATACGTGAGTTTATCAAAGAATTGTTTATGTTATGTGGTGTTGTGTGTGCAGAGTTTAGATTCTTTATTAAGTTTTTTTGTGTTGTTTTTGTTGTGCATGTTCTCTAAATTGTTTGGTAACCAATAAAGTTCTTAACTTACGTTAAAAGCAGCTCCAAGGATTTCTTCCTTGAATCCAGAAAATCCTGAATTTGCTCCTCCTCCAATATAGATAGACTGCAGGCAACACATAAAGTAGGAAGATTTATCAGAGTAAAATCAGTTGCATATTTTTTTCTTTATAAAAAACCAGAAAGCTTTTCATTATTATGAGGCCATGTACCTGTAAAACATCATCTCTGAAGCCTTCTAAGGGTTCAATGCCGCTGATAATTTCAAGCTTTTGATCACTTTCCTCGTTCGCTATATAGAATGTACAACCAACTGGAATTTGGTATACATCTCCCTCCCTCAGACGCATTTGCGTCAGCCTCTGGTTGTTTTTGTATATGAATCCCAAATTTGCTTCTCCTGAAACCAATCACCAACTTAATCCAAATTCTCAAATTCCCAAACGAGTGAAACAACTTCACAATGATTACACAATTTGAGAAGCTCTTATTCAAATTTCATGCAGTCTAAAATGTATGCATGCATGGTAGCATATATATATATATATAACGATACCTGAACGCACGTACATGACTCTAGTGGCAACAACGTAGTGATGAATCAGAAGGGACATTGGTCCATAGTAGCGATAGCAATCTGCAATTTCCTCTCGGGAACTCCATGAAACACTTCAATCTTCCCAGCGCTGGTGTTGACCACGATCTCCGATTTCTTCATGAAGAAGAACTCTTCGTCAAGATCCTCTTCTATGACTTCCACCTCTGTTCTCAAGAACCGCCCCATTGTTACTGCCACGCCATTACCAAGAACGAACAATAACACCAAAAGGGTCGCACTGCTTCCCATTGTTAATCAACCTCAGTGAGTTCTTTTGGATGCATTGTGATTGCTTGATGAAGAGAATTTATAGAGAGAGAGATATGCACGAGACACGTGTCGGCCATGTAGGGTCTGAATGAATTTTCTGACCATGTATCAGGTATATATATATATATATATAGTAGACGTATGTTTAAGTTGAGAAAAAAATTCGATGAAGGACAGACATAGTCTATGCTTGAAAATCTCTGCTTTTAACAGGCCTTCAATATTAAAATATTGAAATGGATACATGAAGCAATACAAAATAATAAAATTCTTTGTAGAGGAATATATTGTTGAGACATTTATTGCAGCTAGGGAAATATTTATTTAAGAGAATATTAGGCCAATCATGTATATATAAATATGATCATTCTGATCGTTTTTAATTAGACATGCAGACTCTAAATATGGATAATTATAATTTGATCTTTTGGAAAGTATGGGTGTTGAAAAAATTTACCAAAGTATTGGGCCAATATTGGGGGGTGGTTAAGCCCTTGTTTATTTATTTCGAGAAAAAAATCCTCTTTTTCCCCAAACAAAGGTCTTTCTCTGGTTTGATGATTACGCATAGCTAGAGTCAACTTTTTGGAGTCTATAATTATTTTGATACAATAATTTTGAAAATTATAATTCTTAATAAAGTAATGTCATGATCTGGGTTGTGTTTGATAATTTTCTTATCAAGTATTCATCGAAGAATAAAAAACTTTCATTATATTTTATAAAGAAGAGGAATCAAATTAAATTTATATAACTTTTACTAAAACTCTTATAATTTTAATATTTTATATATGAAATAAAATAGATTATACCACCAACTATCAATCTATAATGTTATATCATCATGATCATTGATGTTACATTTTGTTAAACAATAACAACGTAATCTTATCACTTATATTAATATTATACTTTAAATTACACACTTCCGGATTTTTTTATTATTTATTTTTATTTTATTTTATTTTTTAATTATTTTTAATTTTTGAAAAAAGATTTATATGTCAACCTAGTAGTATGTCATATGTCAAAATTAACGTTTTATATTCAGTTTGGTCTTTATATTAGTTATTTTTATTTAATTTAATCCATTTTTTCTAAATGGAACAATTTTGTCTCTCTCCAAATTGAGATCAAATTTAATTTTTATATAAATGTTATAATTTTTTTATTAAAATTAAAATATTTATTAAATATTTTTTATTTAATGTTACAATTAGTTTAAAATTGGAATGAAAATTTTAAAGATTAGAACTAACACTACTAATCTAAAAATTTAAGAAATTAAAAAATGAAACCTTATTTTTAAAATTATGAGAGGTTAAAAAGTGGAAAGTATTACCATTACAAATTAGGGAGTACAAAAGGATGGATGAGTTGGAGATATTAACGTCTAAGAGACAACAGATTTTTGATTCTCTTAGTTCCCCTGATGTTCCTTCATCCTCTGTGATTGTTTCTACTATAACCTTTTCAATCTCTTAGATTGTTCATGTTAATGTTTCTCATAACCTCTTAGACAGTTCTTGTTTCAACCTCTCAGACAATGAGTTCTTGAATACCCCAAAACATTCTCTGTCTATACCTCCTATATAATTATGTTACGCACTGGAAATTGAGTTCTTGAATAGTCAAGTAACAACAGTGAATGGTCAAGTAAAAACATTGACAGATAAAGTAACAACATTGATAGATCAACCAGTAATGGTAACTGAACTTCGACATCATTTGATGTCCTATTTAACTAAAATTAAATCTTGGATGAAGGATATTTGTGATGACCATCAAATCTTTTAGGTTTTTAGAGGGACGGAAACTTGTGACAGTTTTGAAAGTGTATGATCATGAGTATATTTAGACATATATATATATACAAATATATATATATATATATATATATATATATATGAATAATTTAACAAAATTGAATTCGAAATGAGTAATTAAAAAGGTAATAAGTAATCTTATTTTCAACCTCTAAATAAAAAGACAAATTAAAAAAAATAAAAAAGATTTTTATTAATTAATATTTTTAGAGTACCAGTAGAAGATTTATTTAGAAATGTCAAAACGGGCCACTCGGCTTGGGCCACTCGACTTGTTTTGTTCCAGCCATCATGAATTGGTAACTTAATGAGTTGATCCAACCTGACTCATTTGTTAGTGAGTCAAAAATATTCGAACTCGACTTGCCCCACTACGGGTTTGTGGATTAAGCGGATTGACTCATTGGATCACTTAATTAAAAAAAATTAATTTTTTTTTCTTCGCTCAGAAAAAAAAATGATTAAAATATAAATAAACTTTAATACAATCCAAAATGATGTTAAACTCCAAATACAAACCAAAACCACAAAAATACAAAATTACTATCAAACCACAAATTACAAACAACATAGCCTGACCGAATTGCAAAAACTTAGCATAATAAAAAATACTTTTGTGTAGTGACAGAACTTGGACACAAATTTTAGGGGGACACATTTTCTTTTTTATATATAAATTATTTTTTCTAATTCAAAAAAGTTTTCATTTTGTGACATCATTTTCTCTGTTCAAAACAATCACACATGATATTATAATCCAAAACATATGAATAATATATATATATATATATATATATATATATATGAAAGTGTACATAAAGTTTATCATCAACAATAATATATTTAAACAAGCAAAAAGTTACTTTTATGCTCTTTTAATAACTTAAAATCTTCAATAATTTAATCAGAATTAAAATTTGTTGCAATATCCCTTTCAATATAGATGATTATAGTGCTTGCTCAAAATTCAGCCTCCGTCTTTTGTAGGAAATGATAAAATTATAAATATCCCCGATTAAATCTTAAAACCAAGACTCAATATTTTAAGAAAATTAACAACTGCTAAATGATTAGTATCATTTACCTTAAAATATATTATTAATATTTCTTTTTCCTTACCTAACTTCAATGCCTAAAATAGCTTTATTTACACAAAAAAGAGTTTGATAAACAATTAGAGCATGATTTTATAATCTCTAACAAATAAAACATATTGCTTCAAAAAAAATGGGGTATAAAATGAATTTACTCAAAAGAAAAATTATTTAGTCCAAAATGTTTCTTAACTCCTCAATCTTGTCTTAGCGTAATTTATTTTTAAGAATAATAAGAGATTGATGATGAAAATTGAGATAGAAAGAGGAAGAGAGTAAGAGATGGAGGTACAAAAAAGAGAGACATCAAATATAAAAGTAAAAAAAATTACAAATTAATCCGTAACAAAATTTATAAAATAATTAACCTCAATTATTAACTTCCTATTCGTATAGACTATTAAAAAGAGAGTTTAAGATATAAATTCCGCACGTCAATCATTGTTCATATATACAAAGTATAACAAGATGGGTTTGTCAAAATAACAATTGTTACACTGATTTTATACTTAATTGAATAGAAACAATGTACATCTTCAAAATTCACAATATATTAATTGGGTTTCCACGCAAAGTCAACAATTTGGAATCTTGTTGAGTGAGAAAAAAGAAAATACGATTCTAATTTCAAACTATATTTCAATTCCTACAAGAAAGAAAAGAAAATATACACTAGCGAATGAATTAACTGTTTGTATGAAAAAAAAAAATGTATGCATGCGTATGTTAACATTTTGAATTACTTTGACAATACAAATCTCTTATTGAATATATAATTATTTTTAGTGTTACACAAAACAAAGAAAAATAAATTATTCTGATCCACTCTAAAATTAGTGATTAGCAAGTGTATATAGGTTAAATTCTCAATCTTTTTGTTGAGAACATTATTATTTTTTTATTAATATGACAAAAAAAGTTAGATAATTTCTCCATCCATCCTATGCTTTCTTCGTGTACCTCCAATGAGGTATTTGGAAAAATCTAAATTACCCATAATTCAAGTTTTCAAATTGTGGAATTTAGAAACATATTTGAGATAACACAATCCAACCTTTATTGAATATTATAGATATTTAAGCTAAATGTGTAAACTGTGTATAATTATTTTGGTATTACACAAAAAAAAAAACTTATTCAAATTAATTAAAAATTAGTGATTAGTCAGTGTACATAGGTTAGTTTCTCAATTTTTGTTCAAAACATTATATTTCTTTTATCAAATAATATAACAAAAAATTAGATAACCTCCATGAGGTGTTAGAAAAGTTTAAACTACGCACATAACTCATATTTTCATATTGCAGCCTTTATAAACATATTTCAGTTAATACAATCACATCATTGAATTCGAAAATGCATTTTGAATAGTATACTCTATAATTATGTTCGGATTGCATAATTTATAAATGTATTCTAAAAATATATAATATAAAATACATTTCCAAATTGAAGATTACGTAATCTATAATATATTTTTAGATATGAAAATACTTTTCAAATTTTCATATTTTTAAATTGTGTATTATAATTTATATAATCTGAAATATATTCTCATATTATACAATTCAAATATATATTTTAAATTATACGATCTTAAATATACTTTCAGATAATATATTTAAAGTTATACAATCCACAATGTATTGTTAGACTGTACAATTTAATAATATATTATAAATTATACTATCTAGCGTATTTCTTATGTAATTTAGAGTATATTTTTAAATTTTTAAATTGTTTTCATACACCTATTAGTCTCGTATAGTTTAGAAATCAATTTTAAAAGGAATTTAAATATTCAATGTCTTTTAAAAATAAAATCGTGACTGATATTTCAAGTTTCAAAAACGACAATACTTCAAATACACAATAATTGATCCTAACAATGACCGTCGATAAATTTGGGATCAAAACATAAATATATTTCAAATTATATAATTTATAATAAATTTTAAGTTGTACAATCAAAATTACTTTTTTAAATTTAAAATTACACAATAAAAAGTATTCCTGAATTATAATGGATATTATAATGTGCAGTTTCGTTATGCGTGAAAAAAGGAAAGGTGCAGAAGAAAGTATGGATGTTGAAAAGAAATTGGCCAAAGTTATGGGCCAACGATCTGGATGGTTAAGCTCTCATGTTTATTTATTTTGTGAAAATACCTCTTTATCCCCATTCATTTTAATTGTCAACTTATTTTCAAAAGATAAATTATGCTTTGCTCGTTATTTTTTGTGGAAATCAATTTAGTCCAAACACGGGTTTTAATTTGGTTCATATTTTGAAAAACTTGATTCAATTAGGTTATTTTTGTTAGTAGTGTACTAACAACATTAAAGACGTGTTAGTAATTTTTTTAATTTTATTTTTTTATTAAAAAAATTCTCATGTGTCAAGCTAATATTCTGTCAAGTGACACTGATAATATGACGTGACAGTGAAAATGTCACATGACATTGTCACGCTAGATGTTACTCTTTGAGTCCGTTTCAATTTGGTTATTGTATTTTTAATTTATCTCAATTTATGTCTTTTTTTTTAGAAAAAAATGTCACCCCTTCCAAATTGAAACCAAATTTAATTTTTATATAAATATTTTCATTAAAATTAACATGTTTATTAAATATTTTTAACAACATTAAGTTTATTTAAATTTATATTTCATACTGAACTTTAATTAAAAAAAATTTCAATTTTCAAATTTATTTATTTAAAATGTTATAAAAAAAATTTAAATTATTTAAAATTTTACATTTGAATTCATATAGTTATTATTTTTAAACAAACTCAAAAACTTGTATATAAATTATTGAATTTTATACATTTTAAAAATCTACAATTATTTAAAATAAAAATTCAAAAAAAATAATATTAGTGTATAATGTAATAAAATATTAATACAAATAAAGTTCAATATAAAATATAAATTTTAGAAGAGTTGAAAGAGCTGATAAATTTATTTTATTTTATGAAATGCAATTGATAAACATTTTTCATATTAGTTGAAATTAATTTTAAATTATTTTTTCATTAACATTACTTAGTATTAACATCTTTAAAATAATTTTAAATAAAATTTAATGTAAAATAAAAATTTAAATAAAAATTAATATTGTTAAAAATATTAAATTTAATAAATATATTTTTATATTATCTATATAAAAATTAAATTTGTTTTAATTTGAAAATAGATGAAATTGTTCAATTTTTATTAAGACTAAATTAAGACAAAATAAAAAAAGATGGATCAAATTGAAACTAATGCTATGACGACATAATACTGTCACTATCACATCACACTGTCACTTGTCACTTACGACGTGAACTTGACACCTAAAAAATTTTAATTTCTTTTATAAATTAAAAAAACTATGAATTTTCACATATAACATCTCTTTAACATTGTTGACATGGTATTGACAAAAAAAAAACTAATTACATCAATTTTTTTAAAATACTATCCAAATTAAGATACATAAAAATACTTAATTGATATTTTCCGACACGAATAGAAAAAAAAAAACATAATTTAACTTAAAATAAAAATTATCTGTTTCCATGTAAGTATATCATTGACCTTTTGACCTCGATGATGCTAACATAACTACCTCAACTTTTTGAAGTCTAGAATTATTTTCATACAAATTTACAATTATAATTCTTAGCACCGTATATAACATTAATTTGACTGAAGTATTGACTGAAGTATTTATCGCAGATTAAAACAATCTTCTGTTTGTTTTACAAAGAAGAGCATAAATTAAATTAATATTAATTTTATTAAATGCTGCATTTTGAATAATTTATATATAAATTAAGTTAAGTTACATAAAAAATATTATCAAATTATAATGGTATATCATGATTATTGATGTTATATTTTGTAAACAATACTTATATTAATATTATATTTTAAAAAGTGTAATATTATATTGGTATATATAAAAAATAATAATTTTAATAAAAAATTGTGTGTATAATATATATATATATATATATATATATATATATATATATATATTAGTAATTAAATGATTTAATCAATTTGTAGATGAATGAGAAAAAATTGGTAGGTACTGGAGTCAATTGATACAATTAACAAAGGAGAAGATATATCTGACAATGATAACAAAAAATACTTATATGAACAGTTTAACAAAGTTAAATTCTCAATGTGTAATGTAAAAGATAAATTATTCTTATTGTAAACTTCTAAATAGAAAGACAAAACAATTGTTTTTAATGTCAAAAAATAGCATTTTGTTAATCAATATTCTTAGAGTAACAATGGAAGGTTTATCCAATATGATCTATCACTAAAATGAGTTTCATTAATAATATTTTCAGTTTTATTTCTTTACTTACAAATATATTTTTGAAATACATTGAAAATAATAAGAGCTTAACTTTTTTTTTTTCGTTTTATAATTTTTTTGGAACCTTCAAGATTTTCCAAAATACAAATGGATGTTATTTTAATTTAAATGTGTTAAAATAATATCATATCATCAATCATTATATTAAATATAAGTTTTAACTTTCATACTTAATGTTTTTTTTTTTTAAATAAACTATTTAAAAGAGAGTTTAACATGTACAAAATAAACACCCCAAGTCAATTATTGTTCATACATACAAAGTAAAATAAAATGGGCTTGTCAAAAGATTAACCAGTTGTGCCAACATTTTAATAGCAAATGTTACATTTATTTCATACTTAATAGAATTGAAATGTACAACTTCAAAAATCATAACATATTAATTATGTTTCCACCAGAGTCAAACAATTTGGAGTCTTGTTGACCCAGAAAAAAAAAATACAATTCTAATTTCAAGTCATATAAACATTCCTACAAGAAAGAGAAGAAGAAAATACATTTTCAATATTTCCTTTCAGAAAAATATTGATATCGTTCTGGAAACAAAAACAATGAATGATAAAAAGTAAATCGATCGATTACAATAAACTTTGTAAAGTTTTCTTCCATCTAAAGTTTTGAAAGAGAAATTGGGTTGAAGACAAACTAAATTTATATATGAATAATGATATTTTGACAACTTTTTTATATAATTTGAAGTAATATTTTTTAAGTGGTTTTAGAATATAAAAAATAATAAAAAAATGACAAAATAGAAAATCATCTTAAAAAATGTTATATCATGTTATAAGAGAATGATATTAAAATTTAATTATTAAAAAATTATTTTCTTTTCTATATATCTTATTTTTTAAAAGTTTAAAGTAAAATTTGGAGTTAGAAGGGTGGTCCAAATGTAACCTAAGTGGAGATTATTTATGGACATTGGTATTTTGATATCATTTTTTTTTACTACCATTTCATACTACTTTTCATAACGATTTATTTTCTCTTTTTTTTAAAAATATATAAGTTAACTTTTATTAAAATTATTTTATTTTTGTACAAATTATCAAATGATTGTGAAATAGTGTATAATAACTTTTTTTCATTATTTATGGATGGTGTTCTATGGCTTATACCTTTAGGAGCTATAAAGAACTTATGAAAAAAAGTGAAGATATATATGAAAACGGATATATGAAAAGACTGCGTATTGATTATTGCAATAAAAAAGTGGGTGGTAGATCCATAGATACGCGTCAAAAACTAAAGGCAAATTAATTAAAGAGAAAAAGATGAAAACATGGCATTATCTGTTTCCCTTTTCCCAAGTCTTCGTTCCCACCTGAACAACCAAATATGAATATCATTAATAATCTTCCTTTCTGCAACAACCACCACACATTCTCTTCTCTGCATGCAATTCAATACAAGTTTAATTAACCATTTCAATTTCTTCAACCAATCTCACTCATGTGTGAACAAAATATTCACTTCTGGAATTTCGTCGTCTTGGCGGTTTCAAACTCTGTGCATGCTTTCTTTCTTTCCATTTACACACACACACACACCTCAATATCATTCAGACTCAACCTAATGCCACTACTTCTTCTATATTATTTCATTGTTTCTTCATGACCATTTCTTTTTATTCTTTTAACAATGCTGCGCAGGAAACAAATGGATAAAGAAACTTTTCGTTAATAGATATGTTATTGAATTGAACCAAGTTGTTTACTTAATTTGGTTAGCATTCATTAAAATATGTACATCACTGAAAGGACGCACCTCATGTTCCTCAGGAATTAGAAAAAAAGTAAAACCTCTCACGTTTGAGTCAACTGACAAAACCACGGGCTGTGATGAAAAACATATAGTTTTTAGAATATTACGTGTTTGGTTCGATGTCGGAGAATTGATTTCGATCGAATTAATTTTTTAATGTAAAAGTAATAATTAGTTGGTTTTCATTTAACATGAATCTTATTCCTTTTAATTGATCGTGCAAATCAAACACGTACTACTCCTTCTGTTTTTATAAAAAATCAATTTTACATTACTTTGACATATAACCGGACACTTGTACTTGACGTAAACCAGGCTTATGGAAATATGATGCAGATAGTATTGTCGTCATGCAGGGTTTATGGTTCGGTTTGTTTATGAAGAAATGAGTTTTGGAAAAACAAAAACTTTTACGCTAACCATTAAAAATTGACTATTTAACAGATGTAGTGTGAGTGTGTCTCCACTTTGAGTCAATAAAAAGCAAATGTTGATGGCACACACTCCAAACGATCGACGATGCCCGGAGTGACACACACATCAATAAGTTGCCGACAGCTGACAATGTTGTATGGTTGGGTTGCTTTATAAATATCACCTCACGTGGGCAGCACATGATTTAAATTATAGCCCCCAAAACGCGTTTATGGGAGACACACACATGCCATCATAACCCACAAACATCTTTTCATTATTCTTCTCACACCTTTGCCTTCTTCCGATGCTTCTTACCAATATTACTCTTTTTTGTCCATTTATAACAACATTTTTTTAAGATAAAACAATTTCATAATATATAAATTAGTTATAAATCTTATTTTATAAATTGATTTTGTAAAATTGAGTTAAGCTTAAACTTCCCTCCTTATCATACTGTCAAAGTCTAACATAATGGTATAAATCATAACTAAACATGATACCACGATTAAACCATCAAATCCTTAAATTCTCTTGGGATGGATTTTCTCTGTAAATAATGCAAAATAAATAAATAAAAATTGTCAGTGATTAACCAAACTGTGTAAAAAAAATATTATTATAACCAAACAATCCATTAAAAATTAAAACATCTAACAATAAAATCTCAACCGAACGAGTCAATGCAATCCAACTTGTCTTTCATTCACCAAGTTGGTGGATTATGTAAGTTTAAGAGTTGAACAACTTAACTCAACACAATAATATTGAAAGGATCTATCAATCAAATTTAACTCATTTAAACCTCTCTGGTTTATCCCTTCTGAAAAATCACTCATTTAATATAGCAAGTTTATTGAAATATGGTCGAAGAGGTCAAATAAAGTTGCAAATCACTGTTAATTAACGTAATAATTGTCTTCTTGCATTGTGGTTGTTCGGTCTTCCATCTTGATATTGCCTAGATTTGTGTTTTGATTGACATTATATCCACAAAGGAATTTTTTTGTTTTGGTAGAACCATAACGAATCCAAAGTCATAAGGTCAAAAGTTGCTTTGACATGGAACTAACCATTCATGAGAGAGATCAATTTTTGAATGATTATGGTAGGTGACCAAAAAAAGTGTTCCAGATTTAAAATACCAGTGCATACAAACACACGAAAGCATAACACTTCCCCTGTTTTCTTCAATATTGAAACCATTACATGTTTCAAAAAAAACCATCACTTTGCCAACATTGTGCAAAGCAAGACCATTAATTTCTCCAAAATCTTCCTACCCATGAGTTATAGCTGCCAAAGTTACTTTTATAATTTATTAGTTCTACTTGATTCCTTGAACCTCTCCTTAGGAGAATGTCATGGGAACATTTATGAAATGTCTAGTATAAATCTGGTTCATGATAATCATGTCCAAAGAGGCTCCCATAGAGAGTTTAGGTTGGTGTTATCCTCAAAGAAACTGAGATTGTTCTGATAGCCACTGCTGTGGGAAGGACTTGTGATGAAATTGTCGACGGATTGTTGGGGTGATTCCTGTGGAGTCTGTGACATTTCCATGCAAATTAGAGCCACGAGATTGGCTTGTTGGAATTGCATGTTTACAACCTCAGCTTGTGCCTTTGCTAACTGTGCTTGAAGTTCATTCACTTGCTTTTGGAGCTGGCAAATTGCACCTGCACTTCCATATACAGGGTCTCTTATTCTTGCACCAGCCTCGTAAACCATGCTCGCCACTGCATCAGCTCTCTGACACTCCGGAAGTTCCTGCAAATCCAACCAAAACAACAATGTCATCAATTTAGTTCTTCAATCCTCAATACAATGCATTAAGGTGTATAAAAATCTGTTTCCTAACATAGTATCAGAACTATGAATTAGAACATATGCTAAAAATATTATTTGTTCGATTTATTGTTCTATCCGTTATCTATTAGATATGTATATGTCTTGGTGTAAATGTGTTGAAAGTCGAAATTAACTAGTTGAGTTAGGGTTAAAATTCACTTATTTACCTGTAAGAACTTGATTATATTGCTGGCACCGAAGACTCTGTGAGCAGTGGTGAACTTGGCGGGTTCGGTGGGAGGGAAATAAGGTGCCAACACACATTTCTCAGCACATCTTCGCCTAAGGATTTTGCATGCAGCACAAGGGGTCATGACAAGTTGGGGAGGGGAAGAAGAAGAAAGGGTATTGGAGGAGTGAGAGAATGTGGGAGAGGAAGAGAGGGTGTTTGCGTCACTCTCCATTGCTGACCCTGAATATTTTGTTGTCTTGTGTTTGGCTTCTACTTGGTGTGTTTGAGGGACAAAGAGTGAAGAAGCGTGGGGTTGTTTGGGAGCCAAAACTTGGGTTTTATAGATAGCAAGAGCGTATGAAATTCGTTAAAACTGGCTGCGCTCTCTCTTCTTTTCTCACTTCTCTTGTTAGGTGTTGCGATTATGATGCCTCCTTTGGCTTATTGTATGAAAACTCTTACCAAGTTTGACAAAACCGTTTTTTATATATTCTGCTTGTTCCTTCCTTTTTTTTTTCATTTCCTTTCACTTTAACACCATCAAGTAATAATAATAATAATAATAACAATCACTGCAATGCAAGTTAAGTTAGACCTAGACCCTTCCACATGGAAGCAATTCTAGCACATATTTTCCATAGAAAAAAACATTATATTATGCCTAACTTGCTTAGGTCTAGTAAAGTGACTTTTCCTGATGAGTAAAAGAAAAAAGAAAGGGTGACAGTCATGTCTTATTCACCCTCCAGCTTTTTTGGACCCTAGTCAGTAGTCATGGTACTTCTTTCCAACGCAAAAAAAGTCATACTCCAATTAAACTGCTTAAACCACGCAGTAATTGCTCATTAATACGTGCCACACGTCTTCTTTTCATTAGTTATTATTTCATTTAAACCATTATATTCAACAAAATGCATGCATACATTTTGACAAACACCTGGTCTGCACTACCCATGTAAATTTCTGAACCAAATGCTGGATAAAATTAACACTTTACACAGTTAACCCCATTGACGCGTTCAATGAAACGGTATAAATAATCACATTCTCTGGAATGTGTGTGCCGGTCAGCACTTAGGGGTCCAGTTTTTGAGTTCTAGAATTCTAGTTCAGGACAACATGCACATGGCCCACACCATTGTTACTAAAGTGCATACCAAAATTCAGTTTAAATACAGTATCCTACGTAATAATGACGTAAGAAATACGCGGGTGTTTGTGTTGGTGGTGACAAGTGGCAGTGATTTGGACAGAAACGGTGCGTTTGGACAGAGTTATTGGGGTTGCTGCCACCACGGTGAGACCGTGCTATCTACTTTCTTAACTAACACCTAATGACGATGGCGTTTTATAATTTATTCACGAAAGTCTGTGTAAGAAACCAAACCAAACCAAACAAAAACCAAGTGTTTGTTTTGTTTTGTTTGCAGAAATTTATGTATACATGTCTGTGTCTGCATGTTTGCACGAGATGTAATGGGTGGGGCAAGGTTGGTGGAGGACCGTTCAGCTCGTTGAACACAAGGGAAAAAAGATAAACTTGTTATAATCAAAGTTTTTTGCCATTAAGTTCCACCTTTTCAAATCATTGAATTTTGCTCCGTTTATGCCTAAATTTTTCCCGGGTTTTGCAGTGGACTTTTCTGCTATATCCATCATTAATTAAGTCCTTTTACATACAATGTGTGCATGATGATAAGATTAAGAATTAATGTAGTTAAACATTTCTTACAGAAAAGTTTGTAACTTTAATGCATTATGCTCACATTACATTCTTCGAACCGTTCGTGATTAAGTAATTGAATTTTTTAGGTTAATGATAGATTAATAATCAAGTAATGATTCTTAAAATGAATAAGAATTGGTTGTTGTAGCAGACATTATCCAATACTGGAAATTAGTTCTAAAACAATAGTTATCTCGAAAGGATCAAGTTTTCCACGCGTTGGGGGAAAAAAATAAAGTTGAGGTTTGAAGTTTGCAGTGGAAATAGTTGGACTTTTGTAATTTTTAAGATTTTTTGTTTCCCATTGAATCGTAGTAGCCCTGTGGTAGAGCATACATAAACTTCACTTTACGTCATTTTTAGAAAAGAATGGGACCGAACAGAGGCATTAGGTTTAAAAAAGTGATTAAACCGTTAGGTCATTCACACTACTTATATTAAAAAAAGTAAGATATTTAATATAGTCTAAATATTTTGTACAATAAAGTGTTTTTATTTTAAATTATTTTTGATAAATAACTTTGAATACAGGAAAACTTCTTAAAAGTGACAAATTTTAGTAATAATGATTATTAGTAATTATATTAATTAATTTTTAGATACTAATTTACTAAATAATTGATTATTAAAAAAGCCACTATTATGAATAAAAATTTAAAATTGATAATTAAATTGATCTTTAAAATTAATTATCGTGGTTTTGATTACTAAAGAAAGTTAGTCACTAAAAATTATTTATCTAAATTTTATCTATCAAAATGATTTAGTTTCTAAATTAATTTTTAATTAATTAATGATTAATTATAATTTTTTTATTTATAACATTAATTATTTTAGTAACCAATAATTTTTTATTTTGTAAATTGATATTTAAATTGACTATTATAATAACTAAATATTCTGATTTTTAATATTGATTTCTAATTGAGGATTTCTTTTAGTGTTTTAAGGGTTCATGCAGGTGTTAAATTCAAGGTTTAATTATGTTTTTGGTCCCATTTTGGAGTCAAAATCTCAAAATGGTATCCAAATTTTTAAAAGTCTCAAATTGGTCTCCTTTTTTGTTAAAACGTCTCACGTTTGCCCTTTCCATTAAGTCAAGGTTGACACCGTTAGAGAGAGTGTCACGTGTCAGTTTCTCAATTTTTTGAATTTTTTATTATTTTTTAATTTTTTTATTTTAATTTTTTTTTGGATATTTTTAAAAAAATAAAAAAAAATTGTCACGTGTCAAACTATCATCGTGCCACGTGGCAGTGACAGAGTATGTGACAGTGACAGTGACACGTGTCAGTATTACGCCAGGTGTCATTTCCTTAGGCTCAATTTGGTCCCTTTATTTTAATTTAGTCTCAATTTTTGTAAAAATGAGCAATTTTGTCCCTCTCCAAATTGAAATCAAATTTAATTTCTATATAAATGTACACAAATATTTCCATCAAACTTGATATTTCAAGTAAATATTTTTAACCAAATTAAGTTCATTTAATTAATATTTTACATTGAACTTTATTTAAAATGGTTTAAAAGTTGTTAATAGAAAATAATGTTAATAAAAAAAAAAATTCATAAATTAACTAGTTCATGTAACAATAAAACACATATAAATTTAAAATTTGAAAACAATTTTAAGTAAAGTTGAATGTGAAACATAATTTTAAATAAACTTAGCTATGTTAAAAATATATAATAAAAATATCAAATTTAATAAAAATATTTGTATAATATTTATATAAAATTAATTTTTGTTTCAATTTGAATAGGGACAAAATTGCTAATTTTTACAAAAATTGGGACTAAATTGAGACAAATTAAAATAAAGGGACCAAATTGAGACTATGGAAATGACACCTGGCATAATACTGACACGTGTCACTGTCCCTGCCACGTCACCATGTCACTGCCATGTGGCACGATGACAGCTTAACACGTGGCAATTTAAAAAAAAAAATCAAAATAAAAAATAAAAAATTCAAAAAATCGAGGAACTGACACGTGGCACTCCCTCTAACGGCGTCAACCTTAACTTAACGGAAAGGATAAACGTGAGACGTTTTAACCAAAAAAATGGACCAATTTGAGACTTTTAAAAATTTGGATACCATTATGAGATTTTGACTCCAAAATGGGGACCAAAGGCATAATTAAATCTAAATTCAATTATACCATTCTAACACAAAATATTAATGTTATAAATTAATGATTAAATGTTTTTCAGATATTTGATGGTACTTTTACATGTTATTTATGTTGTATATATTTAATTTTATTTATTATATAATTCTTTTTAAGTTTTCATTTATGTGTTTTTCTATTTTTTTATTTTAAGTTTTTTTATTTATTTCTTTGCATGATACTAACAATAATAAATTATTTATAGTGATAATTAATTTTAAGAGCAATCAAATATTTCTAAGGATGATTGGTTTTTCACATTATTTATAAGAATATTAAATTGTTTAACCTGAGATAATCAATTGTTTTTCAGAATATTATAGGTGTATTCTTGATTTACAAATAAGTTTTGGAAGAATAAAATAATCAATTATCTACAGAAATAAATCGACTGTCTTATTTTTCATTTTTTTTTTTGTAGTATCTTCTCTAATGATTTATGGAAGTATATTTGGACATAATTCAGAATACTTAACAACATATATTACACATTTTACTCTTTTAAATCAAATTTTAACTATTCTTTGATATTTTAAAAATACGTTTTATAAATGACTGAAACACTAGACTTACCAAGAGATTAATATTTCACTTTTAAATGTATACAATTAATTAAAGTTTTAAATCACCACTGGAACCGAGCAATACAATAAAATATTTTATATAATAAAGGAATAATATATAAAATTATAAAGAAACTTCAAAACAACGAGATTTAATAATTTCAGTTTTAAAAATTTTCATGATAAATTAATTCATAGTTAAAATACAATTTTGAATAGAAAAATAAATTCACAAGCAAAAATTTAACAACATAGTTTCAAATAAATTAGAAAAAATGTATATTTATTAGGGGGTGTATAGGAGCTTTGTTGAGTCACATTTAGACAAACTATCACTCAATTTAATAAAAATTCATTACGTTAAATTGGATTGGATCAAGGTTTAAAAATAACAAACAATAAAATTTGTCAAGCAAAAATCATTTTCTTATAATAAAACTAAATACCGGTCCAACCTAATTGAAGCAATAACACAATTAGTCAATATAATGCATACAAACTAATTGAAGACTTTAAGTCAATAAATTATAATATAATTTAACCAAACTAATTCATGAAAAAATATATATATCACAATTTATCTACAGGAATCAGAATCGCAAAACAACATATCACCGTGACAAGAACAAAATTATATTATCCATTATAACTAAGATAATGTTGATCCACGAAATGAGAATAATTTAAACTCAAAAAATGAATTTTACCTTAAAACAAATGATTCAATAGAACTTTATCCATTTATAAAATTAAAACAAAATATTAATTATAATTATTGTAAACAAATGAAAAATAGTCGAGAATGGTTTGACAGGTAGATTTAGGATATGATTGAGAAGAGGTTAATGTAAATTTTAGTTTTTTTTTTAATTTTTAATTTTTAATTTTTAATTATGATTCATATAATATGAACTAAAGTAGAGAAAGTTAATTACTATTAAATATTAAATATTACTTATCAATAATTAATATAAAATTAATAAAATCTTATATATAATTGATTGTTATTTTCGCCGTAACTTTTTGAGTTGTTATAAAAATCTTGATTTGATTTTATTATGTGACTATAAATTTGATGACTTATCACTTATTTTCTAATTTTATAGAGTTAGAAGGGATGTCAACGGGGCGGGTAGGGTACAGGTAATAGCTCCCACGTATCCTATCCGCTGGATAAATATTTGTCTCGTATCCGTATCCATATATGTCGGATATCTATTGTGCGAGTATCTGTCTATTTTTTTTTTTATATCCACGGATCTTTGCAAAATTATTTAAAAAATAAATATTTAATCATAAATTTAAATAAAATACATTATTGTCATAAATTTTAAATAACGTTCAAGTAAACTCAAGTTGATACAAGTCCAAATAGTTGTAAAAGTAGATATAAAATGACGTTCAACCCAATGAAAATTCTTTAATTAGTGTTTTCATTAACAAACTCACTCTCTCCGATTGGTTGTTACAAAATAAACAAAATAAGAAAATAATAAACCTCAATTGTCACATGCCAAGTATTCTTATTTTTATTCCATCATTTGACAACAAGCATACCATAAACATCATTGTCTATATAAGGTTTGATGTATATGCCAAATTTCAAAGAAAAGAAAGAGAAAAATGTCAAGAGGTGTAAGTTTAGCGGGTACGGATATCCACGGGTACGGATACTATGATACCCGTATCTGCCCCGTTAACATGCGGGTATCAAAAATATCTGTACCCGCGGGTAGCGGGTATCCATTTTTAATATTCGTTTTATACCCGTTGCAGGTTTTATCCGCGGATACCCACAGGTATGAATTTTTTTGACATCCCTAGTTAGGAACGACAACGGAGCGAGGAGGGAATGAGTTTCATTATCTCATATTTATCTCCTTGGAACAAATTATCCTCATTCTCATACATAAAGCCAACATGTATCAATTTTTTGTTCAATTTTCATCCACACCGAGTAACGGGTATAATCTCGTATTCATACTCATACCTGTTTTCTTATTACTTCAATATTAATTTTAATTAATTTTTATAAAATAATAAGAAATTATGGTAAATGAAACATAATATTATCAAATATTCAATATTATGAGGATGATTGTTTATTCGATATCAAATACTTTAAAATAAATTATAATTGTTCACATTTTAGATTAGAATATTAAATAAAATTTCATCATAACTAAAACATTTATTAAATTTGCAAACATTAATGAAATCTAGTTGATAAAATTTAAAAATATTTAAAAAAAAACAAATATTCAAATAAAAATATATTTTAAATGTTTGTTTACTTCAATTTTTTAAATTTTAATAAATCTTTTTTTTATACACTAATAAAATTTATAATACATCATTTGATCAAAATGCGCAAAGAACAAATAATAAACATAATAATAAAATTTTATTATAGATCTTGTATCTTTTGAACTGAAATATATGTTGGATGGTGATAAAAAAATATTCATGACAATTACATTAAATTTTTATATTGTAGTAAATAAAAATTATTTGTACAATTACAGTGAAAAAATTACAGTATGATTGATAATGAGTTAGAAATTAAAAAATAATTAGATAAAATATATGAAAATAGTATTATACATGATGAAAATAGTATTATAAATAAAAATATTAAAAAATTAACAAATGTGGGTCTTATAAACAATTTGAGAGACTATTAAAATAAATTGCACAGAGAAAAACAAATGTATAATTAAGGGTATGATAAGATGAAATATATCTCAGAGATCTAAGACAAAACTTTTCAAATTTCAACATAGGTACTAAATGGTGTAGAAATAACAAAATTTTTTTAGTAAAACAAAAGAATTCTTCAAATGAACAAAAATTAATAATAATAAGTAAAGATATTTTTTTGTTTATATTGTCTAGTAAATGAAAGGTTTATGATATTAAATACTTAAATTGAGAGTATTAAACATTCTCACGTGAAAGAAAAATATACAATAAATAAAAATATTAAAAAATAATAAAAATATTCAAATGTGAGACATATTTTTTTTTTTAATTGACATACATAATTACATAAAGGTTATGATAAGATGAAAAATATATTGGAGATGCAAATAATTTTATGTCAAATCAAATAATAAAAAAAAAAAAAAAAAAAAAAAAAAAAAAAATATATATATATATATATATATATATGGTTACTTAATTATTTGTAAATATTTTAATAATTTAAATAGGACATGTATTATGATGAAAATATGTACATCTGCGTATTCAATTCAAAAAATTCGGAATGAATTCAGACAATATCTACGTGGACATGATTATTATCCATCCCTATGTAACATCAATACTTTTTCCTAAACTTATTATCAAAAGATTCTTCTATTTTCTCATTTTTATTTTTAAATATAGAAGTAAAACCTTTTAAATATTTAGGTGATATATCACTTAAAAATTCATGCTTTATAAACTCAAGACAAATTTTCCTTTCTTTTTATGTGAAGAATTTATACATTAGAGAATAGCTATAAATTACTAATCACATGTCATGTCATACAACCAAATTTATCTAAGTTACACAACTCAATACAATACAAGATTATAACCCCGCAATGGAAGAAAAGAAATTCAATATTTTAAAACTACCATATATGAAATATGAAGGGTTTCGTTGTTGTTGTTGATGTGATTGGTTTTTGTTTGGTTTTGGGATACATGAAACGAAACGAAACGATGTTGGTGTGATCTTTATTAGGCTGTTTATGTGGATGTGTTTGTTGTTTATGATAAACATGTGTTTTAATTATGTTTTGTTGTAAAACATGAGTTGAAAATTGCAAAGTTGTTGAGGTTGTTGATGAAGGAGGGAATGACCATCATCACTTGTCCTTTCCTGCAAGGAATATATAGAAATCAATGATATTGAATGTTGGTTGTTACTATTAATTATACCATTAGTCCTTCCAATTTTCTTTATTACTTCCATTTATTATCATTCATCATTTTCTCTTTTTCTCTTCCCTTCCCTTCCCTTCAATTAAATTGAATTGGTTTAGTTAAAAGAGAACTCTTCAACGACACTTTTTTTTCAAGAGAATATATCCAATAATAATGTGTTTGATACCCTCTGCTAAAAGAATCGAGAAAAGGATATTGTTGAAATATAAATTGGTTAGAGTAAAAGATATTAAAAGAGACTAAATCGAAGCAAATAAAAGTAATCGAAACTAATAATTGAAGCCAATTTCAGAGGGGGTTTATGTGTAATAACTGTTGCAGTACTTACAGGCAACACAGAACGGATAATTTTAGGATAGTTATTTCAATTCATGCATTTTTTTTTATTTTATTTTGTTATGTGAAATAACTATCAAAATAGGGGAGAAATACGAATAAATAGATCAAATGTAAACCAAATTGTATATACACTTTTAAACACACCTAAAAAGTCACAATCAAGAAGAAATAACAAAATGAATGCGGATTGAAGCAATTTGGATTATATCGTTGATAAATTACTTTTCTACAATTTGCATTCCTACAAGTCATTTCTCATCATTTTCTTTTTCATCTATCATTCTTCACTTTATTTTTGTTTTTATTTCTTTACTATTCCATCATTAACAACCAAAAATACCAAAAATAAGATTTTTTTAAAAAATGCATGAATTGTTTTTATAGTCAATATAACCCAAGAATCCAGTGATTTTAAGATTTTGGTGGCATTGATCCACACATAAAACACTCAAACATTTTAAATCAAATTGAAAATATTAAGTTTGCTATATATTTGATTTATTAAAAGACATTGTACAAGCATTGAATCTAAATTCTCAAAAAATAGTTAATGAATATGAAAATTGTAACATTATTACAAAAATATATTATGTTATTTCTACTTGTTCAGTCATTTATTCTTTCACTTTATCTTTATCCTCCCGATTAAGAATAAACGTAAATCGTTAAAGTGTAAATTGAAAGATCGTAATTCAAAAATGCAAATGAAAAATTGTAATTGTTCATAAATAAAACTGATTTCAAAATGAAGGAGGTTATCTTATATTTTATTTTTCTTTTATAAGTGTGTTAATAATAAGAATTATGCTGGTTTTTATTAAAAATATCGAACTAATTTAATTTTTCAAAACTCAGCGTCAATTTCAAGACTAGTACATAAATATTAATCCAAAATTACATAATACTGATAGAGCAATTTTATTTATGAAATTTACATAATACTGATAACATGAAAGTCATAGTTGGATATAAATATTTAAATAAAAATATTAAAAAATTGAATATTCAATTAAAAAAATTAAAGAAATTCATTTTAAAAAACATAAATTTATTATATGTTTAATAGGTAAATTTAAATCTAACTCTATGCTATGAACTAAGAAGACATTTATACTCATTTTCATAATATAAATTGATTTCAAATTTTTAATACATCCTTTACACAAATATATATATATATATATATATATATATATATATATATATATATATATATATATAAAGTATAAGACTAAATATTTATAAATAGTCCAATAACATTCTAATAATAAGATAATCCAACAAATAAGGAATTTTAATATAATAAACTTTAAATGAATAAGTTAATTAAGCTTACAATGAGTCCAAACTATTTTTAACTTAATATTAATTGTGAATACAATTTATGAAATTATTGGTATTAGTAAAAGAGAAAAAGTTAGAAAGGTTTTCCAAATTCATAAGGATTGCGCACTTAGACCGTCGATAAAAGCTGACAAATTGCAGGTGGAAACCAGGTATATGATTAATTCATTTTATCTAGAATAAAGGACCATGCTACTTAATTTTCTTCGCCCTTCGACACGTTTTTAGAGGTCAATTTTTCTCCTCCATTTTCAAATCAAAATACTTTATTTATTGGAGCTTGGAAGCCTCACTTACATGAAAAGTGAGAACCAACAGCGTAAAAATCAAAACTCAACAACGTTATTGTGCATTTGTTTGGAGCAAACAGATACATGTGCATGTCATCGACAGAACCAAAACATAGTTGACAACATAACCAAAACAAGGGTTGCAATCTCAGTGTTTTCTCAATTTTCTAATTTTATCGACAACGAAGATGAAATCAGTTGAATATGGATACACAGTTATTGAGTGAGTTTTCGTCAGCTTATAAAAGTGAATATAATAATAGTATTGGTTTGGTTAATATCTATGACCCAAAATGGAGTGACATTTAAACCATAGTTTTTAATATCGAATATCTTTATTATTCATAGTTATGCTTTGATAAGTTCTAAGATATTATGGTTTAGTTTCTATGGGAAGGATATACTTTGATACAAACTGCAGTCGCTAAAATATACTTTGATATACTTTATTACGCATGCGTGCAATTATTTCATCATTTTATCCGATACAATTCCACAGTTAAGTGTGGAAAACCCACTCAGTTACACAAGAACTTCATTAAAAATTGAACTTCTATTACAATTACGTTAGTTAATGTCACGCAACAGAACATTTTTTTATTAACAGTACGAAAACTTCATATTATACAGAAAAGTTAAACTCAGATAATTTTAACAAAGCTCGCGTTCAGAAAATACTTTCAAAATAAGATTATATCAAATATTAGAAAATATTGCACGCCCAAATTAATATTTGTAAATATATGGACTAAATTCACTTCTCTTACTGGCCCTAGTATAAAAAGCAAGCACTATCACGCATTCGAATAATGAGACCTTCCTATGCAGTGTGACGCAAATCTAAGCACCAGCTTGTTTGAATTGATTTGTTAAGATATTTGATTTTGAAAATGAAGTATGATAATAAAAATGAGAATAATTATTAAGCTTTAAAAAATCCAAATACTACAAAATCTTCTACACTTTAAATCAAGAGTCGGGACACAGACTACATGACCTTCGATATTTTTGACAATTTCACTCAACAAATGAAAGCATCCCAAGCAATTCTTCTGCACTTCCAAATCTAGCAAGTTGTACAGTCTAACGTGATGCTGCAATAGCCCAAGTATAAGGAGTCAATATACAAAACCAATTAACGATATGGATATATGCTTTAATGAGGGAGAGCAATCTAAAACGATGCCACATCCCAAATACTGTTTAATTTATTATCTCAGAAAACAGAGGAAATAGTTGAGCTTGCGTAGACACAAGACTAGCATAAATGAGTAGTACTAAATACAGAGTTAAAACACAGGTGCTTAGGTGTTTGCTTACTGGTGTCTATCGTCTAACCATTTGCGAGAGAAAAGAAGCTGAACGCAAAAACTTCCTCACTGTTTAAATTCACCGTCAATGAAGTCCTGAAGTGCGATCATTTTGATGGAGTTGGCCTTCAAGCTTTGTATTGCTTCAGCGGTTGCCAGGGCTCCATTAACTGTTGTGACGATAGGAACCTTGTAATCCAAAGCCATCCTTCTCAGGGCCAGACCATCTATACGATCAAGTGCATCGTCTGAGCTGGTTACCACCATCAGTTGAATGTCTCCATTGGCTATCATGTCACCAGCATGAGGCCTCCCTTCGTGCAACTTCAGCACTGGCTCCGCAGGGATGTTAGCTAATTTAAGAACATGAGCGGTTCCACTGGTAGCAACAATCCGAAAACCATTCTCAACGAAAGCCTTTGCTATCTTCTGAAGATGTGGCTTTGTTAAGTCGTTCAAGCTAAGGAACACAGTACCAGAAAGTGGTAGCTTCTGCCCAGCAGCAATTTGAGCTTTCGCAAATGCAACATTATATGAAGGGTCAATACCCATAACCTCACCGGTACTTCGCATCTCGGGACTTAAAAACACATCACAGCCTGGGAACTTTGAGAAAGGAAGAACTGCTTCCTTGACTGACACATATTTAGGTATGACCTCTTTTGTAAACTGTAAATCATGGAGAGTCTTTCCAGACATGACAAGGGAAGCATATTTAGCCAATGGATGGCCAATTGCTTTTGATACAAATGGAACTGTACGAGAAGCTCGAGGGTTGGCCTCAAGCAAAAATACATCCCCTGATGGAGTTATTGCATACTGACAATTCATGAGCCCACATACACTCAATTGTTTTGCCAAGTTTACTGTCCACGACCTGATTGTCTCCAAGCAAGTTGATGGAACGGTTCGGGTTGGAATAGAGCAGGCAGAGTCACCAGAATGTATCCCAGCCTGTTCAATGTGCTCCATTATCCCACCAATGACCACATTGCCTTGTGAGTCGGCCAGTGCATCGACATCAATCTCACAGGCATCAGACAAATATTTGTCAATTAATACAGGGCGTTCTGGATCCACCTCAACGGCATTTTCAAGGTATGTCACCAGTTTATCATCGCTGTACACAATCTCCATTGCTCGACCACCCAAAACATAAGAAGGGCGAACAACAACTGGATATCCAATGTCAGCTGCAATGGCAAGGGCATCAGTTTCACTCCTAGCTATTCCACCTTTAGGGTGTTCAATCTTTAGATCATGAAGCATCACATTGAACCTCTCTCTGTCCTCGGCAATATCTATGGAATCAGGAGATGTTCCCCAAATACGTACATGACCAACACCACTGGCACATGCAGGCTTTTGTTCATCTAGGTATTGTTGTATGGGGAGAGATAACTTCAATGGTGTTTGACCTCCAAATTGTACAATGATACCATCAGGCCTTTCCAAATCAATAATGTTCAAAACATCTTCAACAGTCAAGGGTTCAAAGTATAGACGGTCACTAGTGTCATAGTCTGTGGAGACTGTCTCTGGGTTTGAGTTCACCATGATTGTCTCATATCCTGCATCCTACAAAATAGACAAAAGTGAAATATGTTAAGAGAGTGGCGACTGCATAAAAATCAGAATAACCACATAGCTTGACTGTTAACAAAACAACGGGTTGAATGATTTCAAAGCAAACACCAAGCTGATCTCTTAGACAGGGACACAACTTAAGTTCTAAAATCAACATTTCATCATTAAGGCTGAATATCAGAATTGGATCACTATAAAGTAGCATCAGCACCATTCGCACCCTAGCCAAAACTGTTCAAAGCAAAAAGCCCTGGAATCTAATTCAATTAATAAAAAGGAGAAGAAAACAAACCTGAAGAGCAAAAGATGCATGACAACAACAGTAATCAAACTCAATCCCTTGACCAATTCTGTTTGGTCCTCCACCCAAAATTAAGACCTTCTTTCTTGTAGTGGGAGCCGATTCACATTCAAAATCATAAGAAGAATACATATAAGGAGTATTAGCCTCAAATTCTGCTGCACATGTATCAACTCGCTTATATGCCGGGGTAACACCCAGAGACAATCGCCTATTGCGTACTTCTTTCTCAGAAGATTTAGTAGCAAATGCTATCTGCTTATCACTAAACCCTCTTTTCTTCACCTCAAAGAAATCAACATATGTCAAATCAGACAAATTGTATGACAGCAAGAAATTTTCCACGTCAACCAGCTCCTTGAGCTGTGTGAGAAACCACTTGTCAATGTAACTGAGCTCAAAGATTTCGTCAATCTGCATCCCTCGTTTCATTGCAGCATAGATGGCATGGATGCGCTCTGGGTTAGGAACTCGGAGGTTATACTTCAACTGCTCCAAGTCATAGTTCAACTCCTTCACCTGGGCACACCCCCATCCGGCGTATCCATATTCTAGAGAGCGTACTGCTTTCTGAAATGACTCTTGGAAGGTTCTCCCTACTGCCATTGCCTCTCCAACAGATTTCATCTGTGTCGTCAATATTGGCTGAGAACCAGGAAACTTCTCAAAAGCAAACCGAGGAATCTGCACCATAAAATCACATGACAGAAGTAAATCCAATTTGTTTCCGAAAATGTTGCAAACAAAATACAAATTTGAAATTATACATTGTCATTGACACATTGTGTAAATACTCACATGTCCTGCTCCATAACATTAATGTTAAATATTATAAACTCGACAGATTTTAATTACATGAGCAGTTGACTCATCACCTGAATAGAATTTAAAAAAAAAAAAAAAACATACCGCCAAGCCACATTGGTGAATATTTATATTTGATGATGGCCACATCAACAACCAAGTTGCTTACCTTAGTAACGACGTAATCAATAGATGGCTCAAAGCTAGCAGGTGTCTTCTTTGTAATATCATTTGGAATTTGATCCAAAGAATACCCCACAGACAACTTCGCCGCCATCTTTGCAATGGGAAATCCAGTAGCCTTAGACGCCAAAGCTGAAGACCTGGAAACTCTGGGGTTCATCTCAATGACCATCACCTCACCATCCACAGGATTAACCGCAAACTGAACATTAGACCCGCCACACTCCACTCCAATCTCTCTAATTATAGCAATTGAATAATCCCTCAGCCGCTGGTACTCCTTATCCGTCAGAGTCTGCGCCGGGGCAACCGTAATCGAATCGCCGGTGTGAACCCCCATGGGATCAATATTCTCAATAGAACAAATGATAACAACGTTGTCAGCCAAATCCCTCATAACCTCAAGCTCATACTCCTTCCACCCGAGCAGAGACTTCTCAATCAAAACCTGGGTGGTCAAGCTAGCAGCAAGCCCAGCCTTGCAAATCTCCAACAAATCCTCACGGTTGTACGCGATTCCGCCGCCGGTGCCACCGAGGGTGAACGCCGGCCGCACGATGAGCGGGTACTCTCCGATTTCGTTGGCAATGTTGAGGCACTCCTCGAGCGTGGTGCCAATGCCGGAGGGAGGGGTCTTAATTCCGATGTTCGTCATGGCCTGTTTGAAGAGCTCTCTATCCTCAGCCTTTTTGATTGCGTCGAGCTTCGCGCCGATGAGTTCAACGCCGTATTTCTCGAGCGCGCCGCTCTCGGCGAGGGCGACGGCAAGGTTGAGTGCGGTCTGGCCGCCCATGGTGGGGAGGAGCGCGTCGGGGCGCTCGGACTCGAGAACGCTCTCGACAAGCTCCGGCGTCATGGGAGTGATGTAGGTGCGGTCGGCGGTTTCAGGATCAGTCATGATTGTGGCAGGATTGGAGTTTATGAGAACCACCTCGTAACCTTCTTCGCGCAAGGCCTTACACGCTTGGGTCCCGGAGTAGTCGAACTCGCACGCTTGGCCGATTACGATGGGACCCGCGCCGAGAATTAGGATCTTCTTGATATCGGTTCGCTTCCCGACTTTGGGGGCGGGTTCTGCAACGGCGACGTTTGAGCATCGAACCGGAGGCGTTGGTTTCACGCGCGAGGAGGGGCATGCGCGTAGGGTTTTGGGAACGGCGTGGTTTTGGGGCAGAGGTTTGGGCGGCGGGAGGAGAGCGGAGGAACGCGACGGGGAGTGTGGAAGAGAAGGGAGGAGTAGAAGCTTGGGGAAGTGCGATATGCAATAGGCCATTGGCATTGTTGAAGAAGAAACTGAAACTGAAACTGAAACAGAGTGGGTTTAGGGTTTCAGTGCTCTTTTTTATGGGTGGAAGATGCTCCTCCGTCCCCGTCACCTTTCTCAAATGCCTCTGTAGGGTTCGCTCCCAATACAAAAGGAGAATCACATCAAAATATTATTATTTTTTCTTTTTGTGTTTTGTACTAATTGTTCACCTTGGGCAACTTAAGACATTGTCCAAAAGAACCAGATTTGTAAATGCAGTTTAAGGAAACAAATTTGTTTTACCGTTATTTTACAATCTATTACACTTTTAAAAAAATATATTATATTAATAAAATTTTACAAATATAACTAAGTTGGAATACTTTTAAAATGAAATTAAATATCAATCAAAGATTTATGGCATGATTATTATGTTGAAATTTTGAGTAATAAATATTTTAAAATATATTAATTTTAATATTTTTAAATAGAATTTGTTTCCTATATTTTAACCCAAAATTAAAATTTATTCATATTAAAAATATTAAGACAAGTTTGGTTCTCAAACTTTAAATAATTTTTTAAAATTATAGTTCAAACTAATATTTGGGTTATATATATTATTTGATACGGTTAGACTCAAAAATGTTAATGTGTGAAATTGTTAAATAAACTAAAAATAATAATTTTATTGAATTAAAATATTATATAAACTAATTTTTAAAGTTTAGAAATTAAAATATATAAAAATTTAAAACAAAAGATAAATTTTAATTTTATTGAAAACTAAAAATATATTTAATTTTTTGAATATATTAAAATTAATTTTTATATGCAAAACAAATTGCTTATTTTATTGATATTGTACATGTAGTTTCGGATAGATTAACAAAAATAATATTAAATTTGGATGGGGAAAAAAGAATTTTGAAGTATTCTAAATAATTTTCGTATCATTACTCCAGTAGTGGTGTAGAAACAATTAAGTCAAAGATGCAAATCACATTTTTGTCAAATCTTTGAATTTTGAAGTGTTTTCTCCCTTAATTACTCTCTGTCATGTGATTTCTTCAATTAAGTCTAATTTTGGGATGGTGGTTATATAATACTTTTGTATATACTCACAAAAACACATCACTAACGCGTGTATTTAGATTTTTAATATATTAAAATAATATAATTTTCAGGTCATAAAGAATGATATTAAAAGTTGTTAAAATAATATAGTTTTTTTAAAAGTAATGTAAAAGTTGTACGTTATTGGTATTTTTAAAAAGAAAAAATATTTAGTTATTTTTAAATAAACGAAATTGTTTAAGCATTTACTTTATTAAATAAATAATTTTTTTTATTTATTAAAGAGTAAAATTATAATACTAAAGAAGTTGTGTCCCATATACCGTGCGGGTTCTTTGGCTATTCAGTATTAAAATTACATTAGTACTTAAAATCTTTTTAATATATTTTAAAATTTTAAAATAAATATCGATATATTTTAAAGATATTATATAAAAAAATTTAGGTGTATTTTAAAAAGACAGTATAAAAAGCTTAGCAGATAATGTATATTCAAATGTTATGTATGAAAGTCGTTTGATTTTTAGATTTTTTATTTATTTAAAGGGTTAAATATGTTATTGATCTCTTATTTTTTTATAAGAATTGGTATACGTTTTTTTTAAAACTTTGATCCAATTTAGTTCTTTAATTTCAAAATTGCATGAATTTAGTCTTTTAATCATATTTTGTTAAATTTATTTGACATTTCAAATGTGTTTTATTATTTTTTTCTTAGTTAATAAAAGGTGTAAAAATCTCAAATGCTATTATGAAATGCGTTTAAAACATTAAATAAATTTAACAAAATTTACTAATTTGTTTGAAATGACTAAATTCACACGGTTGTGAAGTTGGAAGATTAAATTGAATAAAACTTCGATAGAAACTAATTACAATTTTCACTTAAGACCAAAAATATATTTAACCCTTATTTAAATTACAATCGATTGAACATATGTGTTTCATTAAAGAAAAATCAAATTATGATTTTGTCAGTTATTTGAAATTAACTCTTCTTAGTGATATAAAGTATAGCAGGGGGAATTTACGACACCGGAAAAAGAAATGTAAATTTTCGTAAATAATTAATATTTATCTAAAAAACATATATTATTGTTTTGTACCACTTGTCTTCACGCATCGTTTGTATATGCAGTGTTCGAACGAAAATTACAAATATAAAAAACGTGTACACTAAAATTACAAATATAAAAAACGTGTAAACTAAAGTTACAAATATAAAAAAGAAGGGCCATGTCTCATAAGAGATTTTTCTCAAATTATTGTAGCCTATATTATTATAATTAATAAAAATTCATATTTTATTTTTTTAAAATACAACGATATCGATATATTAATTTTTATTCAAAAAAATTAAATACATATAAAAAATTAATAACAGGCCACGTATGTTTCTTGAGTTATCAAATTTGACAGTACTGCCTCATCTCTCGGATACACTTTCCTTTTTAGCTTAGACAATGCAACCATATAAGACATATGTAGGTGTCAATTAAACATCCCAAACCCACTGCAGTTCAGCAAGAACTCTCCAATGGTGCTGCTAAAATTTTCAGACATATTTTTGTAAAACACTTAGTTTTAACATAATTATCATTAATTTAGTTGTTTTTTTAGAATATCATTCAGATACTAAATTAATATTGTTTTATTAATAATGCTTAAAATTCTTTTAACCAAAAACATTACAATAATAAATATTATGAATTTTTATCTTATATAGTATTTAATTTTGTCTATTCTATCGTATCGTACCTAAATTAATTCAGATTTGAATTGTTTCCAACATTTCTTCGGTACAAAACTTACAAACACATAATACTCTTAATTTCAACAAATTACAAAATGGAGTGGGTATTTTTAAGGAGGCACAAAATAAAACAATTGCATAAAAGGTACATAAAAGGCTCGGGGATAGAAATGCAAAATAGTAAGATAAGAAAGGGTGCTAGGGTCGCAACTTGATGATCTTGGTTTCACCGCAGGGTTGACAGTTATCTATTCTGCGGTTGTTCTTGTAGGCTGCATAAGCAACTATGAAAATAAGGAAAAGGAAAAGTAACACAACGATGTTGATTACAGAGACCCTCCTCCAAGTTTTCTTCAGTGTAGCCAACACACCAGCTTTGCACGAGTCACAGTCATAGCAAAGCAAGTTTTGGTCATTGCTCCACTTTCTGCAATCTGTGTTGTTGCTTCCCACAACTCCTCCTTCTGAGCTCCACACCGTCTCGTTCTCATATTTGTAACCACACTCTGTCGGGGGCTTGCAGCATCCGGACTTAATCAAACACAAAATCATTTAATAAAATCAATCACATGTATCGTTAGAAATTCCGCATCGACCAGAAACAAAAAGACAATTTTATAATATATATATATATATATATATATATATATATATATATATATATATATAAAAAAAAGTGAGTACAAATTTCACTTTACAATTCAATTTTATAAAATTAAGTTAAACTGAAAGCACATTTTTTAGTATGATATTAAAGTCTATTGTCTAAAAACTTTCTATTTGTTGAACATATAGTTTTACTGGTTGTTAGACCAATAATTAATGTCTAATCTCATGTACAATCTCGACGTGATAAGTTGTGAGGTGAAATTTGTAGCTACTTATATTATTGTAAATTTATATAATTTTCAACTGATGTTGAATTTCTAATAAATATAATTTTTAAAAATGAAAAACTTGTTTAATATTTTTAACATAGATAAAAACGAATTCGCTGAAAAGATGATTGGATGATAGAAAGATTAATTTCCAAAAAAAAAAAGTTGCTTGACTTTATCTACAAATTAAAGCAAGGTAATGGTGAGAGGATATGGTAGGAAATTTGTCAATTCATTATAAAAGCTGGAAATTTTGTGAGGAAGACTGCCAACAACTATATCGTGACGTCGTTGAGCCTTCATAAAGTCACTTTTGTCGGGATTAAATCATATACTAGAATAATATTTAGGATTCTCTTTGTTTTTTCCATCATTCAAAATAACAGTTTTTTCTCTCTTTCAACTTGTACATGTCTTTTTTTATGATTTATTATGTAATAGTTTTTCTATACCAATAAAACTAATTATTTTAAAATAATATTTTGCAAATTCGTGAGAGCAAAATCTAATTTTGAGTGACTATAATTATGGGTTCAATGATAAAGGAGAGTAACAAATTTAAAATGTGTATATATTAGTAAGAATTTTGCAATTAACAAAAAGTTTTCAAAGGGATATGAACAAATTTTACTAAACGACAAACTTAAATAAAAACAAATTAGAAATTCATGATTAATTTATCGTTATTTATGATGAACAAGAAATTTCTTCACCCTTCTTGTATGATCTTATCTCCTAATCATGCACATGGACAAGTAATATGATATCAGAATCTGTTGTCTAAAAATACTGTTATATTATTCAATTAACTAGGCAATCTTATATGAATGCTAAAATATGCCTTAAATCATCACTATTTTACCACATAACTGAATGTTAGATTGATACTTAGCATGGATCGTACGTCATTCTTAATAATAATAATTAAAAAAATTAATAATACCGATTATGAATAATAGCTAAGGGACTACAATTAATAAAAAAAAATATGATGCTTCTATCAAGCTACACTAGTAATTTACATGGTGACACAATCAAGACTAAAAGCGTGGACAAATAGTAGCCAAGAGACTAAAATTAATAATATATATATATATATATATATATATATATATATATATAAAAAAAAAAATATATATCACAAAAAATATAAATACAAAAAAATATATATTAATTAAACATTTAAAATAAAATTTATCTATATTTTAGAAAATAAAAAGTATTAATATTAAAGTCATATTGTACAATAATATTCTTTTGTACTTTATATTCTATAAGATAAAACTGTTATCTTTTAGAAAAGATAGTTATAAAACCAATTTTAGAAATTTGAAGGTGGCCCAAGGCCCAATAGCCCAACTCAAATAAGACATAGGTTTCATTTGCTAGTTGAGAGAGAATGTTACATGCTTCAAAATTTTAAATAGGTTTTTTGTTTATTCCATTACTTAAATGGAGGAAAATTTAAAAATATATATAATTTTTCTAAACAAGTAAAATTAAAGTGACATTTTAATAGTCTGCAATATCAAAGTAAAAGTCTAATTTTAACTAATCAATACGATTGACCAAAAAAAATCTTATAATTTCATATTTCTTAAATCGAGTGAATCTAAGAGTCTGGTCAAGTTCTAACTTCAACATTCTCAAATAGATTTGAATTTTAATTTAACATGTTGTAGAAGGTAGTTACTGATAATATAGACCGGTTCAAAGTATATACGAAAAAAAAAATTCTTTATTTATGGTTGTTTTATGCGGTTTAAAAATATGGTGGATGACAGTTTAATTAATGTTCACCGTGACGCCCAATATGAATTAATATCTTTAATCAGCTTGTTGTGCAAATTGAAATAGTTTTTTATTTAATCATTTTAATTTTTTATATATACATTCATTAAAAAGAAAACATACCTTGAAATAAAAGCAAATTACCTTTTGACTGTTCACAAAATATATATTTTGTATTAACAAAAAAAACTTTAAGTTACTGTAACGAAAAGAAAAAATAAATAAAAAGAACTACATTAATATATTGAGAGAAAAGAAGAAGAAGAAACCTGAATAGGAGAAAGATTTCTTGAGAAGAAAGCTTGAGCAGTTTCAGGCACTCCATGAATGTTTCTCCCAAGTTTCCGACAAAGCTTAGATTCCTTAACACAAGAGCTAATTTTTGTCCAGTATTCATCACTTTCCACGCGCTCCTTCAACCAACCCTGGTAATCCTCTAGGTAATACTCCAAGTAAGCGCGGTTCTCTGTCTCCCTCCCCGAACCCTTATCCGTTACGGCATAGGCAAAGATGATGAATCCGAGGAACACCAGCATTATGAGGATCATGGCCACCAGGTACAGGCTCATCACTAACAGGTTCCGGTAACAGGCACCGGTTAAACCGGCTATGGAAGTCACCATGATGCTCACTGCTATGATGATCAACGGCAACGCAAGGAACTTCAGGCATTCTGTGCCGTTGGATCTGGTGGCCAGCCATATCCCACCTCCCAGAACTGGAACTGACAACACCAGAGTGATGAAGTTTAGTAAACCGATCAAGTTGTTGCTTCTTCTCATAATTTACTTTCTTTTCTTTTCTCTAATTTTCTTCACTTTTTTTTATGCGTCTCTTCCACTTATATACTATGTTTCATGTGTTCCCATGAATAGTTATTAACAACCACAAACATTTCTTAATTACTCCTTGACTTGTAATTATAATATGGTAAACAGTTCCTTAATATTTTTTTGCAATATTATATACATTAACTCGATATACATGTAGTGAAATATTTATTTCATGAGAATTTTCATATCCTATTCTTAGTTATATCTTAAGATCGTACAGGAAAAAAAAGTATTCACTCTTTTACCTAATAAATATATGTGTGTGTTTATTTATTTATTTTCTAAAAAATAAATAAAAGCTCCGTCATGTAGGTATATACAAATTGGTGATTTCATCTCCTGCAAAATATTCTCACATATTGATAATAGTAATCGTACAAGTAACAAAAACGATGGACAAATTCAAATGAAAGTGATCATTTGTAGTATTTATAATTCGACAGTATGACTAACAAATAAAAAAAATAGTAATTGATTACAATTAATAATTATAACAGTAAGATAATTATTTTAATAAATAATATATTGTTAAATTGTTTATATATATATATATATATATATATATGTATATATATATATATATATATATATATGTGTTTATGTAGATACATATGACGGAAATGTTATGAAATTTTTGTATTATAACAAAAGAAAAAGGTGAAGAAATCTAATGGTAATATCGTGATATTTGTAGAGCACTTTTATATTGTCATTTAATTATAAATTATTGATATGACATTACGATTAAGATATATAATTTACTCGTGATTAGTTGAAAATACAATATGATTTTGCATAAACGTCCTTTTTAGTATGAACTAGACCTTGTATTTTTCCTCCAAAACACCGAAACATCTCCGCGACAAAACATATATTTAAGGTTTATTTTCGTTCTTTATTGTTTCAAACGCGTAAATGGGTCATTTTAATTTCTCAAGTTTTAACTATATATATTAGTTAAGTTATTTAAATATAAAAATATATATTAGTTAAGTTCTTTAAATATAAAAATTATACAATTTTAATTATAAAGGACATAAATCATAAAATTGAGATATTTGAGAGGCTAGCATAAATAAAATATAAAAAAAATTAAATTGTACACTTACAGATTTTGGTTGGAAGATTCTTTCTTACATGAAATCCTGAAAGTACATGAAAATTTCAATTCCAATTATATTTAACTGTCATTATCACAAAATCTAGTGTGATTATATAACTTGTATCCAATGCCTTCGCTGATATTAAAACATTGACAAATAATTAAGGCTATATACTAACATAATAATAAACTTATTTGAATTAGTTTTTGACGTCATCATTTGTCTAAAAAATAATAAAATAATTAACATCTCCAACTTTTTCATAAAATATAATTTTATCATAGATTTGATAGATTTGATGTGATCTATTTTTGTTTTTAATAAATTTTTATGTAATAATAATGATTGATAAAATTTCAAATGTTAGTATAATTAAAACGTCAAATTGTTACTGAAATGTATTAACATATGAATTCTTGTTCATCACCTATATAAATCAATATAGATTATAATTATTTAATTTTAGAAAATGACTATGAAATATACACATCAAGTTATGCACAGTTTATAAACAAACTATTGGTACCACGTATCTGAACTACCCATTAAAATTAAATAAAAAAAACATGTTTTTATGAGGTCAGTTGACAAAAACGCGGTAACAACTAATTATCGACAGAATTTCATTTGACTTCTTAAATATAAGGAACCGCGTGATTAATATATAAGTTATCTAATGAAACTTGACTCGTTATTATAGTGTTAACGATGTGTGTTTGAATAAACTCAAAACTTCTACTTTCAATGGCAACATTGTTTTCTTCTTCTTTTTTAATTATTTACAAACATTTACCAGGTTTAAATTAAAGACGAGAGTTTGGATATTTTATTTTGACGTATTTAACATTATTATTATAAATTCCATAATATCAAATAGTTACATTATAATTCATCATTATTCGTACTTTGAAGATTAAATGTATTTGATAATATTCTATAATTATCTTGTTGTATTCCTCAAATTAAATAATTTTTTATATAACTGTTGTAGGAAAAATGGAGTGATATTCTAATAAATGGAGGTCAACGAGGTCAAATTTCAGCATGGGATGAATTTGGATGACTTTCGAATGAATTTTGGTCGAGGACGACGTGATCAAATTTGGGCTAAGGTCGACTCGACAAAATTTCAATCGAGATCGACTTGACTGAATTCGACTGAATTTCGGCTGGGGCCGATTTTGCCTAATACGATCAAATTTTGGTTAAAGCCGACTTGGCCAAATATGGCCACATTTGGTTAGGGCCTGATCAGTCAAATTTCGGTCAGGGTTGACTCTACTAAATTCGTCGACCGGGACCGACTTGATTGAATATGACCAATTTTCGATCATAGCCGACTAAGTTGAATATAGTCAAATTTTGTTCAGGACTTAGTCGACCGAATACGGCTAAATTTGGGCAAGTGCTGACTTGACCAAATTTTGGTCATGACCAACTCGACTGAATTTGGCCAAATTTAGGTTAGGACCAACTCGCCTAAATATGACCAAATTTCGGTCGCGATTGACTACCGAATACGACCAAATTCAGGCTATAACCAACTCGGTCAAATTTGTGTCGAGGCCAACACGACCGAATTTTGACTGGAGCCGACTCGACTGAATTCGGACGAATTTTGGTCGTGGCCGACTCAATACGACCAAATTTTGATCGTGACCGACTCATTTGAATACGACCAAATTTCACCCTAGGCTGTCTCAGCCAAATACGACCAAATTTGGGTCAGGGCCAACTCGGTCAAATCTCAATCGGGGTCAACTTGATTGAATTCAACCAAATTTTGACTGGAGCCAACTAGGCTGAATATAGCCAAATTTTGGTCGCGGTTGTCTCAGCCGAATACGATCAAATTTTGTCTAGGTCGACTCAGGTCAATGCAGTCAAATTTGGGTCAGGGTGAACTCAACCTAATACTTCCAAATTTTGTCTAAGACCAACTGGGCCAAATTTCGACCGAGAACGACTTGACAAAATTCGGCCAAATTTTGTATAGGGTCACGCCAACTCAATCAAATACGAATAAATTTGGACTAGTCGGTCTCAACTTTTAGCCTAACCTAACCAAAAATATAAACTGAAATTTTGGATTGGATATTTTGGATTATCCATTTTGAAAATCTAGATTTAGAGAATGGATATCCAATCATAAAATATATAAAATATATATCAGATTGATATTCATATCCAATAAAATGCATTTTAAATTGATTAAATTTTTCATAAAATAGATATTAAATGGATTAGATCATAGAAAAAATAGATTGGATTATAAAAAATGGATTTTTTGCCCACCCTTGATTAGAATTTTGTGACACATCTCTTTGCATATTGAATGTCAGAATAGAAAACCAATAAAAAAATATTGTCTGCCAACATCTAAACACTTTTCTAAAATCATCCATGTAATGATAGCAGACATCTGCAAAAGCTTCAAAGTACTGTTGTTGCATAAGGTTAGCTTTCCTATTTCCGTTAAAATAATGTCATTTCTCTTCCTTCGATCAATAAGAAACTATTATCTGAAGAAGGATGCAAAGAAGAACCTTAGCTATACTACAACCAGTAAACTAAAGCACAATCAAGTATTTCAGTGCAATAATATGAGACGTGCGACGTGGGACATGAGATGTGCTACGTGCGACGTGGGACGTGAGATATGCTACGTGCGACATGGAACATGAGACGTGGGCGTGATACATGGGACGTGCGACGTGAGACGTGGAACGTAGGACGTGGAACGTAGGACGTGAGACGTGGGATGTGGGACGTGAGAGATGTGAGACATGAGAGACGTGCGACGTGAGACGAGAGACGTGAGACGTGCGACGTGAGACGTGAGACGTGAGACGTGAGACGCGCGACGTGCGACGTGCGACGTGAGACGTGAGACGTTCGTAACACTAAACCTTGAAATTTATATTCATAAAATTTAAAGTTTACAATTTAATTGAAAATTTTAGAAGTTTAATAAAAGAATGGTTGATGTATCCATAAATTTGTATTAACAAATTTAAATTATACTCTTGTAAAAAAATGTATTAATAAAAAGATATTAAATACATATAAAATTGAAAGAATAAAAATATGAGGGTAAAAGTAATAATTAATGTTTATTTAACACATAAAAATTAAAAAAATTATGAGGATAACAATAATAATTTATATTTATTGAACTCTTAAATGAGCGGAAGGAAAATAGGATGATCTGAAAAGTTAAACTAAGGATGGGCAAAAAATCTAATTTTCAGGATCCAATCCATTTTTGCTATGATTCAATCCATTTAATATTCATTTTATTAAAAATCCAATCCATTTTATTGAATTTGGATATCAATCTGATCTACATTTTATATATCTTATGGATTGTATATCCATACTCTAAATCTAGATTTTCAAAATGGATAATCCAAAATATCCAATCCAATTTTTCTGTTTATATTTTTGGTTAGGTTAGGCTAAAGCTTGAGACAAACTAGCCCAAATTTAGTAGTATTTGATTGAGTTGGTGTAACCCTATACAAAATTTGGCTGAATATTTGAAATAAGTCTTTTGAAATAAGATTTCCGAAACAAACTTTTAGAACGCATATAATATTGTCTGGAATGAGTTTTCCGAAATACTTATAATTTTAAAAGGTTAAATATGTTTTTGGTTTCTTAATTTTCAGTAAATTTTGGAATTAATTAATTTTGAAACTTTGAACCAATTTAGTCCTTCATCTTTCGAAATACGTGGATTTAGTCATTTTAATCAAATTTTGTTACGTTTATTTGATGTTTCGTACGCATTTCAGAATTGTATTTGAGTTGTTTATATTGTTTAACATATTTTTATTTTAATGTTAAGTCAAATACTATTATGAAACGCGTTTTAAATGTCAAATAAACTTGACAAATTTTGATTAAAATGACTAAATCCACGTATTTAAAAAAATGAATGACTAAATTGGTTCAAAGTTTCAAGATTGACTAATTTCAAAATTCACTGAAAGTTAAGAGACAAAAATGTGAAATATGTTTCGAAAAAAGCTCTTCAAAACCAATTTTTTTCCACATTTTCTATCTTGTTCTTCCTCTATATAGTGTACTCCCTCTCTTCTTCTGCAGAGTATTCCCTCTATTATATTCTTTCTCTGTAGTAGGGGTGCAATTGCGATGGTAGCGAGAATAACAGTAGAAATGTGATAGTGAAAGATGTTTAAGTTTTTTTTTTTTTTATCGTGGGAGTGCAGTTAGTAATTATGACGGTGCAGGAAACAATAGTCATTTATTAATATTATTCTAGTTTTGGTAAATATTTTCTACTACAACGTATAAAATCATTTACATCAATGATACGGATTTTTTAAGATATTGATTTTAAATTTAAATTTAAATTAAATATATGATAAATGATAAATAAAAAGAGATAAGTGAAAGATGTTTAAGGTTTTTTTATTTTATTATGGAGGTGCAGTTAGTAACTATGAGGGTGCAGGAACAATAGTCATTTATTAATCTTATTTTCTCTTTTGTAAATATTTTCTATTATAAGGTATAAAATCATTTAAATCAATGGTACGTTTTTTTAAAGTATAGATTTAAAATGTAAATTTAAGTTAAAATATGAGAACTGATAAATAAGAAGAGATAAGTGAAAGATGTTCAAGTTTTTTTATTGTGAGAGTGCAGTTAGTAATTACGAGGGATAAGAAGAGATAAGTGAATGATGTTTAAGTTTTTTTACGGTGAGAGTGCAGTTAATAATAACGAGGGTGCAGGAAACAATAGCTATTTATTAATATTATTTATCATTGATAAATATTTTATACTATATACTATAACGTATAAAATCATTTAAATCAATGATACGGTCTTTTAATATTGATTTTAAATTAGAATTTAAATCAAAGATATGAAAAATGGTAAATAAGAAGACATAAGAAATAAGAAATTAATAAATTTTTCCATAGATAATGTCGTTGAAGAGAAAAAGTCTAAAAGTACGCTTATTAAGAAAAATTTAAATATGTTTTGATTTTAATTTTTAGTGAAATTTAGAATTAGTTTTTCTTTGAAATTTTGGACCAATTTAATCATTCATCGTTAAAAATGCGTAAATTAGTTATTTTAATCAAAGTTTGTTAAGTTTATTTGATATTTTAAACATATTTCATGATTTTACTTTGATTGTTTGCATCATTTGACACAACTTCACTTCGATGTTAACTCAAATACTAACGTGATATAAATTTAATAAAATTGAATTAAATAAATAATTTACATATTTCTAAAATTTTAGAATTATATTAGATCAAAATTTTGAAAAGAGACTAATTTAAATTTTTACTAAAATTTAAGAGACCAAATACATATTTAAGAAAAAAAAAATTAAAAATAAGCCTAACCAAGAACTATTATACTTTGTATAGAAAAAAAAATTTAAATCGACCATTTTAAAATCAAATTCAAACAGTCCTACAATTGAAGAATAAAAATTCTGGAGAATTTTTAAACCCATATAAGACTACATTCTGACACAATTAACAGCTGGAAAAAGTGTTATCACTAAAATTGAAACACGAAATATTGAAAAAACTCATAAATATAATATAAACGTGTTAGAATGTGATGATGTAAATAACTATTTATTTTAATTTAAATGCTACAAACAAAGCTATCAAGTGAATTAAAATTATCTAGTCTTTTATTTTTTTAATTCAAAAGCAAAAAATAAAATATATTATGACACAATTTCATTATTCAAAAATTAGAAATTATAATTGATAAATACATTATTTAAACGAGGATTCAATTCCATGTAATGTAAACAAATTTTCGAAACAAGTTTTTCTTCTTTTTCTTCAACATTTTCTTTCTTTTTCTTCCTCTCGAGCGAGATGACGACACCGAAAATACCTTAATTTAATTCTTCAAAAGTTTATAAAAATAAAATTATATTACATTATAATACAATCTTATTTTTATACAACTATATACATAGATACGGTACATTTATCGGTTATGACACGTATCCAATATGTCGATATATTTATTTTTAAAAATAATAAGATATGATACGTAATTGATACATGATATATGAATATTGAAAAATGTATAATAATTTTTAAAAATATAATAAATATATAATTGTTATTGTGTGAATCCAAATTAAAATTATATGTACTAAAGTTGTCAACATAAAAATTATAAATTATTGTCATCACAAAAATACGACTACAAGAAAATGACAAATTTTAGTAATAAAAAATATGTTAGATACCAATCTTATACTTAGAGACTTGGTAGCTAAGACCTTGGTGACTAAGTTAATGATCAATTCAGAAATAAATTATTTTGGTAGTCAAAACCTTGCTAGCTAATGTTAGTGACAAATTTAGAAACTAATTCATAATATAAATTATTTTAATTATCAATTTAGAAACCAATTATAATTTTTTGAAACTATTTTAGTTGTTAATAATTTTTATTTTTTAAATTGATATCTAAATTGATCATTATATATATATATATATATATATATATATATATATATAGTGAGTAATTATTTGTTGTCACTTAAAATTTTCTTGTAGCGTACTACGACTTTATAAATTATATACTTCATTTAAAGTATTGATAAAATAATATATTAAAGTATCGGATACATAGATGTGTCGTACACAGATACATGATCCAAAATGAAGTATCGGTGGTATATAAATGTACAGGTTTGTCAAAACAATAATAACCAAATACCAACATATCTTAGTAAACAATATTATATTTGTTACCAAATTAATTACAAATATTTTCCCACAATAATATACTTATAAATAGATAGAGATTGAATTTCTTAATATATTTATAACTATATATAAAGAGGATTCTCTCTTTCCTCTTTTGTGTCCACATTTCATAGTTCCAACTTTACCTTTTATAATGTAATTATTTGTTAAATTTTTAAAAATTAATGGTTACTTTTACATGTTTTTATAAAACTATTTACTTCCTTATTCTTTTTTTTTCCTACATCAACCGTTATTTTATTATATTTTCTTTGTACATCTTTATAAATATAATTTTATTTTATTTATTAACTTAATAACATTATAATATCATCGATTACTAATATAATATAATGCATAATTAAAAAATACATAGACATACACGATAGTGCCTGTGTTTACACTTATTAAATAAACATAATAAAATAAAATATTCTGTGGACAAAATGGTAGTGACGGACGCAAGGTGCTACTTGAAAACAATTAACGTTGTGAAAGGACAAATATATATGTGTGTTATGTTCTGTTATAGTCTAAGGACTGTTCTTTCCCCCTCTCGCACCCATTCACGTTTTTCTTCTTCACCTCAACACTGCTCCTTCTTGTTGCCAACAACAAACACAAAAAAACCAGTGCCAGATTCCAACACTCACACATCAAACATTCGCTCACTCAACAGAATTTCATCGTTTAGTTAATATGTTCAAAAGGTTTTCGCTCGGGGTATGAATCAGCACCCACCTTGTTATGTCGTTTCTTCTTCTGCATTGTCCTTTTTATGCAGGAAAACGCATGAAAGTTGTGAGAGTCTTTATTATTATAATTATATTAATATAACTGCATAATCATTATCTTGCTAATTGCTTCTTGTCCAGGTTAATGGCCATTTTAACACACTCTGGAAAACAAGATCTCCTCCTTCATCACTGTGATTCGTTACGTTCCTTATAACTTAGAGGTTTCAAGTTCTTCATCTCCTTCTCCTTGTTCTTGTTAGGAATGTGAAATGTTTATCTTTAATTTCCGGAAAAAATTAAAAGTTTATTAATGATGTTTCTGCGTTTCTTTTTTGACCGCTTTTTTTACTTTAAACTGCTACATAATTTATTTAATTGGAAAGTTATGCTAACATTAAAAGTGGCATTAACGCGGTTCTCTGTTTTAAAGTGTAGGAGTTGCGAGGTTTCGCTGCTTTATGATTTAGCACATACTTTTCGAATTTGAGTACATTATTAATGAGGGAAACATGTGTTTTGAACAGTAGAATTAGATAGTAAAATCTTGTTCCTTTTCATTTCGGAATGTGAGATTGTAGTGTTAAAAGAGTTGGATTGGATTCCATGATGTTCTTTCTTTGTTAGTTAATTCCGTGCTTGTTTCTTCTTTTTCAATATGCTTAATAAAGAGAACTTCTTACACTTTCTTTTTTTAATTTCAAAAGATGAATCTCCCCCTATTTTTCTACTTTGGTGTTTCCCTGTTCAATGCTCGTTGTCCACCAAGCACACATAACAAATTGTTATAAGAATCCCTCATCTATATTACCATCATGTCTATTTTTTCTATTTACGATAATGTTCATGTCTATTTCCTTTCCTTCCTCATTGAAAATATTATGGGAAAATGTCAATGTGTAAGTCATTGAATGGCCACTCTGAATGCCCTTCTTTCACGGCTAAATGGAGGTTAAGAATATTTTTTTTTTCATTGCAATTACAAAAAAGTCCACAGCACATGAATGTGATTTCACTCACATAAATGGGTAAAATGGGTATCTTAGTCATTTACAAGATGAAGATTTGGACGTGTCTGTAATGGGGTGTCCTGTCAGTAGAACGTGCCTCTTAAATATTTTCTGGGATTTTTTGACACAAAGTTCTAGTCATTCATTTCATCAGCTAATAAAAAGATACTTTTGTCTTTTAGAGCGTGATTACGATGTCAAATTACACAGGTAACACTTGTTTTGTGTGTTATTTTCTTGTAACTAAATTGATGCATAACATGTTTATCCAACAATGCAAACTGAATTCTACACATTTCACCCAAATATACTAGTAGCAGTTTCTCAAGGACTAAATTCATCCATACAAAAATTTCAAGTACCAAAACTCTTGTAATTTTCATTTCATCTTCTTACAATGCTCTGCCCAGAATCTCTGGCCTGATAGTCTTTTCTTTAAGTGATGTCTTCAATTTTAGATATACTTTCTTCAGGTACGTCTAAAAGGGAGTAATAAAGGAGTAACTTTTGGAAATGAAATAAAGTGAAATTTGGTGGATGCAATTGTTGTGCATTTATGATTTGATATGTGATGATGATTAGGAATGCATTCATCCTGCATGAACCTATTTATTTTCCCCCAACTTCATTGACCTTCACATTGGATTCCCTCAGTTAATGATATTTTTCTGAACTGTTATAGTCCTTGTGGGTCAGGGAGCATTCAAGTAGCAAGGTCCTAATTATTAACCCCTTTTACTTTCCTGGAACACAAGGCAGTTAAACCATGCAGCAGACTCCAAAGACAAGGTAAAGCTTCAATTTTTTATTCTTAGTTCAAAATTATATTGTGATGTTTAAATGCCATGATAAGGCTAAATCAATGGGATTGTTCACCTTAAATTATGTTCTCATTTCTCAATTCTCATACTTTCAAATTCAAATGTCAACTACTATATTTGGAACATAATGTGCTCATGGATCTAAAGCTTTAATGCATAAACTGTATATAATAACTCTGTTCCAATTGACGGGTATAGTTAAAAGTTCTCACATGGTTACTAACTTAGCACCAACTCAAGCAAATGTTTTTCAACTATTTACAGTTTCAACTTTTAACTCTCCCCACTTTTACAAATTTCCTCACATAGTTCGTGTCATTTTCATATCGAGCTATTAGCTATATGGTGTTGAAACATTCTGCAATCAGGGTAGTAAGAATCTTAAAGTTTGATGCTTGTCTTTCTTTTTTGGTTAATTTTATTCCTTAATAAGCGCATGTTTCTAAGGTTAAATATATTTGTTGGGTTTTTGTCGCTGAGAGTTTACTTCTGTCATTTTTTTCATAAGACTAATGATTTGTTGTTCAAGTGCGTTTTATATGGGCGGCGTTAACTGCGGAATTGAAGATTGGACCCGGGGCTTTTATTCCCAGTTACAATTATAATTATAATCATTAATATTGTGAGCAAAAGTTTTAGTTTTTCTAACTGGAATTGATTTCGCTGCATCACTGTCTATTTCAAATGGCTATAATGTCACCTTGTGTAACAACTTTATAGTATTTTTTTTATAGAGGAAAAAGCATAAGACAGTCCAGTCGTTAATTATCATTGGTTGTACGATGGTAAATGTTTGACGATAGATATATAAGAATAACATTTTCGGCACGAGTTATAAGGTTCAAATTTGAATATTTATTACCATATAAATCAATAATCATAATATGGGTTTTAATGCTTTGCAAAAAGTTTTAATTTTGAAGTTGAATTAATTAATTATATGGTTAATGACACTTACGTTACTTCTGACAAGACTTGATTGTAACTTTAAGCAGTATTACTCACGTATTTATTACTCAATTACTCTTTACAGCAAAAGTAGATGTAATTAACTCAGCACTTGTCTGTTTAAATCTGTGTAACAGTTTGGGTTTAGGAGCATCCAGTGTACTCTATGTTCAAACCACATAAAGGAACTCTGTAACATGTTAGCAACTACCAAGTTCAGATTTCCCTGTGATTTAAAGAAATTGGTTTTGCTTTATATGGCAAAGTGTTTATTGCTGGTTTTTATTGCTAGAGTTCATAGATGCGTCTTTCCACATACCAATGCAACTTTTCTCGTTAACATGACCATCATAATTCATATCGCTTAGATTTTATGATTTCAGAAGTAGCTACTCTGAAGTGCCTCAGAAAGTGTCTCCTCGTGGTGGTGGACGCCAACTCAGGCCTGCTACACTAGACACTGCATCTTCATCAAACCAAGCTCACAAAACTTCAAAGGATAATAGAAGTCCTAAAGTCACCGACCGCAGATCACCCAGAAGTCCAGCTCCAGAGGTAGGTGTAGAATTTAGTTAGGTTTACAATCCATTTAAAAAAATAATATTTTTATTAGAAAGTGTTTTTGTGAGAAGGTAACAGGCACGGAAAATCTGTTTTTAGTTTCTTTCTTTATCTTTGATTAAAAATTAAGCTTTATGCTTACTTAAAGCGCTTTTGTTTTTTGCCGGAATTGTAGGATGCTGTTATGATTATGTTTATATTTTTCAAGGCTTGCTTTTGGAAAAGGTGGTGTTAACTGTTGTCTAATTAGTTGAAGGGTTTAATTCTACTCACTTTTATTGATATTCTTGGACAATGTACTGATATAGCTAATGAGAACGTGATAATGTGGCTTCTAATGGTGTGGGCACTTAATTCCTGTACAAATGCACGTTATCTGTTAGATAGATATTAAAGTCTCCTTTTTGAAGGATTCTGTTCCCGAGCATCTGCTGCATTCAAATAAATCGAGTTGGTAGAATAAGCTACTTCACTGCCATGTAATAACTTATCATTGGTTCTATATACTATATTTGGTGGCATTGTATATTCAAGCTTTGTGAAAGATTAGGTTGCTTCTGGGCCTCTTTTGTTTTCTTATTTTGTTGGCGTAGGTTTTTCTAATCCTTGTTGTTTTATACAATTCCTTATAACTATAGTCTTCTGATGTTTTAGAGGAAGCGTCCTAGCAGAATATCTGAATTAGAATCTCAGATTTCTCAACTGAAAGAGGATTTGAAGGTTGTGAGGAACCAGCTCAGTTTGTCTGATTCATCCAAGAAGCAAGCTCAGCAAGATGCTGAAGAGTCCATGAAACAACTATTTGCCGTATCTGTGAAACTTGAAGATTCTCAACAGCAACTTCAGAAGTTCTCTGCTACTGAACAAGCTCGTGTTCTTGAGCTCCAGAAAACTATAGAAGATCATGATAAGGCGTGGCAATCCGAACTCAAAGCTGCACAACAAAAGCTCTCAGACAACACCTCTTCACTGACCTCTGCTATCGATGAAATTCAGCAGCTGAAGGTTCAACTTGAATTGGTAGCTAATTGTGAGAATGCACACACGCAAATTGCAGAATCATCGGACGTGGAGTTACTGAACTTGAAGGATAACTTGGCAGAATCACTTTCCCTTGTGGAGAACATGAAAAACCAACTCAGGGATTCTAAAGAGTCAGGTCAGGCACAAGCTTTGGTCAATGAGACTCTGCGACAACTTGAAGCTGCAAAAAGAACTGTTGAGTTCCTGAGAGCTGATGCTGCAAAAGCTGTGCATGGCTACAACTCTGCTGCTTCGGAATTAGACCAATCTAGAACACGGGTGGAATCACTAGAGACACTAGTCAGTAAACTTGATTTTGGCCCCATTAGTAACAAATGCAACCATTCTTTAAATGTTGCAGATGATGGGAACATGGAGCTGAAACCTGAGATATCACAAAAGGGTGAGGTTCCTAATCACACTGATGCAGAAATTTATTCTCTGAGGTCTGCCATAGAGACTGATGATGAGACTAAGCACCTGGAAGAACATATTCAGTGTTCATTGAAGCTCAGAAAAGCCTATGAATTGATTGAGCAGATAAAATCAGAATCAAGCCAGAGGGAATCCGAGCTAGAGGTAGAACTGAAAAGAAAGAATGCTGATATTGAACATTTGAAGGCTAACCTGTTGGATAAGGAAACTGAGTTGCAGGGCATTGTGGAGGAGAATGAGAAGCTGAATTTGCATCTTCAAAAGAGAAATTCATCCCAAAGAGAACTTGAACTGAAAAAGGAGCTTCGAAAACTAGATGAATGTGTGGCTGAGTTAAAGGGTGATCTAATGGACAAGGAAACAACATTGCAAAGCATATCAGAAGAGAATGAAATGCTGAAGTTTGAGATCAGTAAGAGGTTTGGACATGCTGAAGTTGCTGCAGAACTTGAAGCTGCTAAGGCTGCAGAACGTGAAGCTGTTATGAAACTTGGTATTGTGATGGAAGATGCAGAAAGGAGCAACCGAAAAGCGGAGAGGGTAGCTGAGCAGCTAGAAGCTTCTCAGGCAGCAAATTCAATAGTAGAAGCTGAACTGAGAAGATTGAAGGTACAGTCTGATCAATGGAGGAAGGCTGCAGAAGCAGCTGCTGCTATGCTCTCAGCAGGGAACAATGGGAAGCTGACTGAGAGATCAATGTCTTTAGACAACAACTATAACTCTATGATGAATAAGTACTCACCTTTCTGTGAAGAACTTGATGATGATTTTCAGACCAAGAAAAATGGCAACATGCTGAAGAAGATTGGGATCCTGTGGAGGAAACCTCAAAAATAGTAACTGTTTGGTTTAGACCAGTTTCTAATGTTGTAGTGCAATGTAATCTTATGTTACTGCAATGTTTATGTTATACAATTTTGTCTGACCACAACCTTTCTACTTGTTTGGTGAACATGGTCTACTACTTCTGCTTTTTAGTCAATTTATTTAGTTAAGCCCTTTTATATGATCCACCATTTCTCTATCTAGAAAATCCATGAAATTATATTTTCTTTGTGACTTGGTGGTATCAGGAAGCATTGATTTGATGATCTGTCTCAATGTTTGTTTCTTCTCCATTTCATGGAAATTCTCAATATTTGTACTCTCAAGACTATTTTTTTTTTTTAATTATGTATGCTGGAATTGAAAAATGTATATTAAAATTCACAAAAATATGGATTGGTCCGCTCGTCCCTCATTGAAAATTCGGGTTCAAAAATCTGCCCACTCCACATAAATTCTGGCTTATGTGTCGGCCTTTTTTTTATAAATAAAACTTTTAATATTTAACAAATAGTTTAACAAGTTTACGAATTTAAACATAGACTTCAAAGAATTGAATAATAAATTAATAATTGAATATTTTTGTTATATCTATATTTATATACATATTTGTGCTTTGATATCCGGATAAATTTTTTAAATTTTAAGATATTCAAAAATATATAATACTTATCTTTTTTATTTATATAAGAATTTAGAATGTCTAAAAATTCCAAAAAAAAAATAACTAATACATAGAAGTGTAAATTATATTTTAATATATAAGTTGGAGCAGTACACGCGAGATGTGAGTTATGCGGGTCAAAATTTTGTAGGCGAGCATACTTAATATTTCAGTCCCGTGTTTTTTTGACAGGTCAGCTCGATGGAAGAGCACGTTCCCACCACTAATTGCACCTAATAACATTATCGTCTTTTATATAATTTAAAGAGGTAATCAAGCAAGTACGCGTAGGTATAGATTAAGACATTCTCAATGTTTCATGAACCTAGGATTCAAAATGAGGTTCTTTGAGCTTTTGTTATGGGGTTTTTCTCCCTCCACCTCCATAATTTTTAACTGCACCCACCTCATAATTTTTCCAATGGCTATTTTACCCTTTGAAAAGTGAATTTCAACTTACCGTTTTATTAATCTTCCAGAACATGATTTCTTCCATAGAATTTCTGAAACAGAATATTTGAAATAACATTTTTACAACAAGCTTTCGAGAACGGATGAAACGCACTGTGGAACAAACTTTGTAGAACATTATTTTTGGAACAAACTTTTTAAAATATACAAAATACCTTTTGGAAGGAGTTTTTCGGAATGAGCATTTTATAACAAATTTTATGAAACATATGTTTTTATAACAAACTTTATGAAACATATGTAATGCATTATGGAACAAGCTTTTTTATTTTTAATGTAATGATTATCTTTTTTCTTCTTCCTCTTCCTTTACAGTGAAAAGTGAAAAATGGAGATGCAATAGTGATGACATAAAGAATGGGTTCAGTATATCAGTGGCAGCTTCTTCCTTCACCTCCATGAATTTCTTCCGAACTGAAGTAAACATAAAGAAACTTAACTTCTTGTCCTTTTTGCTTATGTAACCTAAAAATAAAAAATAACTTTCAAAATTTGAAATAAATAAATAAATAAAATAGTTTCTAAATTACATAATTCAATTTAGAAGTCATTCGGCGTCCCAATTATATAATGCAGATAAATATTTTTTAAAGGAAAAAATATTTTTTCTAAATTACACAATTTCGTTTGTGCATTTTCAAATTATAGAGTCCGAAAATATTTTAACTTTAAAAAATGACTTTTAGATTGTACCATTATATAATAAATATTCGTTTAAGTCTGCATCCGGTCTAAATCTACATTTAAAAAGAAAAAAAATCTCAAATCAATAATTTTATAACTTTATTTTCAGAAAAAAAATTATATAAAGCCATTTAACTTTATATTTTATATATATATATATATATATATATATATATATATATATATAAACACTTCAATCAAGTTAAAACTAAATAACATGAGATTCCTATATGCTCAAATACTATTAAGGAAAAATATTTTTTTACACATTAGCGGACTTAAGCGAATAACATTTGACATATTATTTTTTATTTTTATCATTAAAAAAACTATGTCAAGTGAATGTAAGTAGGTCGTGCTACTATTAAAACAAACGGATTTTTTAAAATAAATAGTAAATATTAATAATACATAAATTAGCTATTGTAAGAGAATTACCACAATGTAAATCATATAATTTTACAATTACCTTTATGCTAAAGTTAGTACATTAAAAGTGCTTGTTTTTAACAGGTTAAAATATATTTTTGTCTCAATTTTTGTTTTTGTTAAATCAATCATAATTTTGTTTTCGTGTTTAAATAAGTCTCAATCTTTGTCAATTTTGATCAATTTAGTATATTTTTACTAACATAGTTTAAATTATTAACAGTAATAAACAGTGACAGTCAGGTGTTATTTTGTAGTTTTTTTATTATTTTTTGTTTTTTAATTATTATTTTTTATTTTTTAAAATTTTTTTTCAATGTCCACGTGTCAACCCAGTAGCGTGTCACGTGTCAGAATTAATGTTTTATATTGAATTTAGTCCCTATATTCATTATTACTTTTTAATTTAGTCTCAATATTGTTTAAAATTAAGCAATTTTATCCCTTTAACGATTGGGACCAAATTTAATTTTTATAACCTTAAACTAATTGTAATCGTAAACAAAAAGTATTTAATAAAAATTTGAATTTTAACAAAAACATCATTATAACTTTAATATAAAAAAATAAATTTAGTTCCAATTTTGAGAGGGACAAAATTGTTCAATTTTAAACAAAATTAATACTAAATTGAAAAAAAATAACAAATATAGGAACTAAATTGAATACAAAAGAATTGATCATGACACGTGGCACGTTGTTGATTGACAAGTGGACATTTAAAAAAAATTAAATTTTTTTAAAAAGTTACAAAAGTAAAAAAAAAAAAGAAGTGACATGTGGTAATAATGGTTCATTACCGTTAATAATTTAAATGATGTTAGGGGAAAAATGATCAAATATTTGAGAATAAAAATAAAATTAGGACTGATTTGACAAAAGTTACAAAATTTGAAACTTAAAAGGTATTTAAACTTTTTTAATAATAAATACATTGAAAAATCATTATTTTTAGTTAACTTGTTGTGGAAGAATAAGAGTTAAATGTGTTTTTGTTCCTTCAATTTCAGTTAAAAATAGAGCTTTTTTTTTTTAATATGAAGAAATGAAGGGGTTAAGAGAAGCAAAACTTGTCATAGGTGTAACGATGAAGAAAAGGTGATAACAAAAGATGTGAAAGAACCAACTTGTAAGGTAAAATTTGTATCCACTTATATATTATAAAATTATTTTATTTTTAATCGATAAAAAGGTCCGGTAAAATAGATCAATTGGTATGAAAAAAAGTTCTAATGTTGTTTAGATGAGTTATGTGTCTATGCTTGAATATATTTTATATTGCCTATCAGTTTCTAATTTTGGATATATGCCATTAATCTATTTAAAAAGTCCAGATTTTTTTTAAAGAGTTTCGGTCTTTAATATTTTTTTTAGTATATAAAAACATTATATTATTAAAGTATATTATGGAGAAATTAAATTTTATGTTACCTAGAAAAATTTTTGTGCAAAATTTTTAACCTATATGCGTATATTTTTTAAAACTTTTTTTTAATCTTTACCATCTAAAGTAATAAAAGGTAAAAAAAAAAGAGTCTATAAAGACTAAAATGATAATAAACAATGATAAATAAAATAAATTCATAAACAATAATAATAAGTAAAATAAATTCATAAAATAATAATAGTTATAAAATTATACATTTATAAAATAAAGATATTATCTTTGTTATCATAAATTAATATGAGATTAAATTTATATTGTTATTATTATTATAGAAAATGATATATTGATAACCATTATTTGACAACTTCTCTCACTACCTGACGTGATACTGTTTTTTGAATTTAATTTTTTTTTTGCACAATTTCCACGTTGATCATGCTTGAGAGCGAGAGAGAGAAGTGGAAGTAGGAATGGCAACGGGTCGGGTCGAGCACGGATAGTATGATACCCGTACCCGACTCGCTACAAAAAAATCTGTCCGTTACCCGCCCGTTTACCTGCCGGGTATCCGCTTAAAAAATATCCGCAAATATTTTTAAAACCCGCGGATACCCGTGGATACCCGATACCCGCAAATATTTAAAAAAATATGTATTTTATAAATTTTTTAATATAAGATTATAAAAATAAAATATAAATTAAATTATAATTATAATTATAATTATAATTATAATTAAATTTGACATAATAAAATATACTGTTACTTTTAATTTTAATTAAATTTAACTTAATAAAATATAAATTAAATTTTAATTTTAATTTTTTGCGGGTAACGGGTACCCGCGGGTACGGATAGTATGATACCCGTACCCGACCCGTTTATAAACGGGTATTAAAATACCCGCTACCCGCGGGTAATAAATACCCGCGGGTAATAACTATCCATCGCGGATTTTATCCACGGATATCCGCGGGCACGGGTATTTTTGCCATCCCTAAGTGGAAGTCATGAGAGAAATGCAGAGCAATTTGTTCTTTCTCCATTCCCATGTTTGTTCTTCTTCCTTCTCCCAAGTTTTTTCTTCATCCATTTATGAAGTGTCTTCTTTGTCCATCCCCTAAAGTTTCTTCTTCCTCCATTTTCCAAGTTTTTTGTTCCTCCATTTTCGAAGTTATTTTCCGACGAGATTCGTCATTTCCCCGTTGGTGGAGCAAAAAAAGTATTGGGTTTACTCACTGCAATAAATTTGTGGTATTTGTTGGTGTTTGTGGAAATGAGGCATTTTTGTCTCCTTTTTTGGAGAATATTTGATAAAGTGTTTTTTTTTTTTGTTACAATGTTGGGTTTCCCTTTTTGCACTTAAATCCAAGATGAGGAGTGGCACAACCATTTATTGAAATGGGCTCACCTTAGCATAACTGCACACCTTGGTTTGCACTTAAATTCGGGATCACGAGTGACACTACCCTTTCTTGAAATGGCTTCACCTTATTAAATTCCACCTCAACCATGAACCACACATGTTAAATTGTAAAAACTTAATGGCTACTACTTTAATGAGGGTGAGGGAAAACAATGTAATGCAGAAAAATGCAAGTTCGCACTTACGATAACACCGCTTTGCACATAAACTGCAATTTTTTCGTATGCAAGACGTATGACACAATCTACAAAATTTCTCGTTATAACTTCCTCTAACGTCACTTAATTAACAAACTTTATAAATTATTGATGTCACCAAGGGGACTGTTGAAAAGGATACTTATAAAGATAGTCAACCAGGGAAAAGGTTTTGTTCAAATGATTTAGCATAGGTTAGCAGAACCCAAATCATTGTTTTGCACTTACATGTGGGATAACGAGTGACAGAACCATTTCTTTAAATGGGTACACCTTATTCCAACCCACTTCAACCATGATGCAGACATGTTAAATTCTCAACATCTAATGGCTACTACGCACACCACGGTGAGGGATAACAAAGTAATGCAGAGAAATGCAGGTTCGCACTTATGAACCCACTACTTCGCACATAAACTGGAAACACCAATCTTGCAGATTCCGCTTTAGAGTGATTATTTTCTACAATTGACCTTCCGCTTCCGCTCTTGAACAACACTGTTACAAAAAAATCCACACTTTATCAAATATTCTCCAAAAAGGGAAACAAAAATGCCCCCTTTCCACAAATATCAACGAATATGATAACGTTATTTTTTACCTTTTATTGATGTTAAGTTTTGTGAATAAAATCAACTCCTACTTAACTTTTATCTTGTTTAATCCTCTAGTTTGTGTTGTTTTTGCATTGTTTCGTATTTTAGATATTTTATGTTTTTTTACTTCTAATCTTTATTATGAGTGTGTGAAATAAAATAATAGGAAGCAATTCTGGTGGAGGAAAACAAGTTGAAACTCAAGGAAGCATGATTGGACATGAAAGATTGACTTTTACATAAATACCCATGTCGAGGGGCACCGAGATCAAGTTCAGCACTGCAAACATCGAGAAAGGACTCACCTATATGTATATACTGCCTTGGACCAACCTTGGAAGGCCAAAAAATGACCATTGGGCGCCAGAGTCACTCGCTGGACGAGCTGGTAGCTCGTTGGGCGAAAATGACAGACCAGAATTGCAGTATTTGAGTCGCTGGGCGAAAATATGGCTCGCCCAGCGACTCAAATACTGCAGTTTTGGTCTGTCATTTTCGTCCAACGAGTGACCCTGGCGCCCAATGGTCATTTTTTGGCCTTCCAAGGTTGGTCCAAGGCAGTATATACATATAGGTGAGTCCTTTCTCGATGTTTACAGTGCTGGACTTGATCTCGGTGCTCAACATGAATTGAAAAAGCATATAAATTAACAACACAATTTCACACAAGAACTCAATGTTCTACATCTAATCTCAACAAATAGAAATTGCTCTCCATGGTGGAGAACCTAGGGTTTTACAAAATTGAAGAATAGGGAAGAAATTGGAACCATAAAGTAGAAACAATCCCTCTCCCAAGGTTCTTGAATATTGCTCCATGGTTCAATTGCGCCTCCCATTCGCATATCCGCCTTCAATTTCGTAGCCCATCATCCTCTCCAACCCAAAAGGGGTAAAACCTCCATGGATGAAGAAGGAAACCCAAGAAGGAGAAGGGAGAGTTTCCCAACACCCCTAATAGCCTCCAAGAGTCTCTCCCAAGCACCCAAGGTGTTTCTATTCGTGAAAAATGAGGAATCCCCTAATACTCTCGTAGAAACATGATTAAATAACCATATTCGCGTATTGGGGTCGATATTCTCGCCCAGCGGCTTCACACTCGCCCAGCGAGGCCTAAAATCGACGTTCTCGGACATGCAACTCGCTGGGCGAGCCACATTTTCTCCCAGTGACTCGAATACTGCAGTTCTGGTCTGTCATTTTCGCCCAGCGAGCCACCAGCTCGCCCAGCGAGTGACCCTGGCGCCTAATGATCGTTTTTTTGCCTTCCAAGGGTTGTCCAAGGCAGTATATACATATAGGTGAGTCCTTTCTCCATGTTTGCAGTGCTGGACTTGATCTCGGTGCCCCTCGACATGATTATTTGTGTAAAAGTCAATCTTTCATGTCCAATCATGCTTCCTTGAGCTTTAGCTTGTTTTCTTCCACCAGAATTGCTTCCTATTGTTTTATTTCACACACTCATAATAGAGATTAGAAGTAAAAAAGCATAAAACAACTAAAATACAAAACAATGTAAAAACAACATAAACTAGAGGATTAAACAAGATAAAAGTTATGTAGGAGTTGATTTTATTCACAAAACTTAACATCAATAAAAGGTAGAAAACAATGTTATCAGTAGAAAATCGAAAGAAAATATTCGATACATTTCCTCTTTCTCTTTCATTACCACCCACATAAACACACCTCATTTTTACCTTTGTTGGAAAAACGAGAGGGTGAGATTGATATAGAAGAGAACATATATCGAAAAATTTTGAAGGTACGTCATTGCCAATTTCTAATTCTTTTCATTTAATTTTTTCATTTTTCATTATATATTTTTTAATCATAAACAAATATCTTTCTTCATTTCTTTTAGTATCCGTCCGGTCGCTCACGTCGTGTGACACCATTTTTTCAATTTCTTTTTTCTTCAGAAAATATAAAAAAAATATATAAAAAAACTAAAATAAAAAATATTTTCTTTGTTTAATTTTTAGCGTCTGTTCAACCGCTCGCGTCAGATGACACCTTCCAAATAATTCAAATTTCCAAAAACAAACAGAAAAAAAAAGTTTTCAAAATTATAAAAAAATCAAATAAAAAAGTTTCTCAAATAGTTTTTCATAAAGAACTACGTAACCCCTGATTTTCCATTGTGAATGGAGATACATAGGAGCGGGGATTAATCCTCGTCGGACCAAAAAAATATTTTTGTTTCTTTTGTCAATTCATTTATTATTATTTTCGGGGAAAATAAATATTTTGAAAAACCACATCATCCTTTTTGCACGTTTAATTAAAGGTACCGTCATAGGACGGGCGCTATGAGGTGCTAATATCTTCCTTACGCGTAATCGACTTCCGGATCCAAAATCTGGTTTTTTGTAGACCTTGTCTTATCTTTTTGGTTTTTTCGTAGTGTTCTAGAATAAACTATGATAGCGACTCCAAACTTTGTTCTTTTTTTCAAATTTAATTTTTTGTTCGTCGTCTCGTCACGATTTCGGTTACGACAAATACCAACAAGAGTTTCTATGTGTTTTTGTTAGCTTTGTTGTCTATTTGAGTTGTGAATTGTGAGATTTGTCATGTGTTGCACAAGTCCCTGTGGAGAGAACGATATATTTATTACTTGCTACGTGCGATCGGTGCACTTGCTGTTTTTCACCTAACACGAGTATAAGAAAGAAAAATAAAGGATAGGTGGAGTGAATGCAACGAAGAAAACAAATATCATTAAAGTCTCAATATAACCTTGGTATATCTTCCACAATAACTAAGGTAGGGGGAGGATACATTTATCTTTTTATCTTTTTACTTTTATTATCTTTTTTATCTCTTCATAACTATTTTTATTTTTATATTTACTTTAAGTGTGGTGTCTCTAACCTCATTCTAATTTATATTTAGTTCTCGTTCTTATCTATTTATATTCATCTCCAGTTGTGCATTGGTTCTATTTATTCAATTTATATTTACTCTCATCTATTTATTTATATGTATCTCTAGTCACGTACTAGGCCTCTTTATTTATTATATTTATTTTTAGTTATGCACTGATCCTATTTATTTATTTATACAATTATATGATTTAGTATCAAAATAAAACTTGTGATAAATAAAGATTTGATTTTTGTAGTTGGAGGTATAACCTTGAGGATTTAAACGAGTAGTTAGTCCTCAAAATGAGATGTTCTTGAGTTACTTTGTTGGTCATAATGTGACTCAATTATCCTGACTGATTATTACAAAATTAATCAAAATCTTTATAAAATAAAATAAAGATCCAAGTTTTATGGATTTGAAAAGAGTTTTAATTTTGTTTTATTTTATTAAGATATGTTATATTTTCATGTGATAGTTGTCTCACTTCCCTATTTTCTGATTGTGTATAAAAAAATATTATATTCTCATCGTAAATAGTTACCCCTAACATGTCCGACCCATTCTTTGTCGATATCGTAGCAAGAAACGCATGACAGACAAATGCAGTAAATAATTCGTAACATTTTAAGGAACGGAAAATTCTACCATTAGATTCCTAAATGCTCCAAATGCATCGGTTATCCTTGAATGACAGATTGGATTCCTTTTTTATTTACCCCCAATAGTCCAAATGAATCATATTCATAACCTTTTTCTTTCACATGTTTAAAGGTAATATACGAGGGGGAAACTGTAAACAAATAATAACTTCTTCCTCTTCTAATGTAGAAAATATAATATGTACCAAATGATGTAAATTTAAAATGCATATAGTATTGTAACATATATAAATATATGTATATGTGAATATTATGTATACGTGAATATTTTAAGTATGTTATATGTTATTGTAAAATTATATGTTAAAATTTTATAAGTGTAATATAGAAAATAATAGTAAAAAAAAAAAAATTGGTCGTCACAGTCTTCTAATTTGCTTGTTGTATTGACAACACACGCAATCAGCCATCTTGTCTTCAAGCAATGTTACACCTTTAATCAAGTCATACTTTTGCATGTACAGAAGTCCCAAGGTGGAAATGTCCGAGCCTTTTGTGCCATAATTCAATGTTGTTGCAGGTGCTTGAAAAAGCTATTTTCTCCTCTTCCATTAGATTTCAAGCATAGCTTTTGGCCTTCATTTTCACCTTAAACACTTATCTGTCTTCTGCATCCTTAATCAAGCACCATTTGTATTCAAATATAACTTTGAAGACCTTTTCAACTAGCTACGCCACACTAAGCAAATTCTGGTCAATGTTAGGCACATATAAGACATCAGAGATATGTTTCAAACCTGTTAAACTTACTATAGTAACAATTCCTTTTCCTTTGACTAAGATCGAATCACCATTTTCAATTTTTACTTTGGAAACAATGGTTTTGTCAAGATCTTTGAATTCATCATATGGTTTGTACAACCACTGTTTGTTAACCATGAATCACTGGAACTGTTGCTTGTAGCAAAACATGTTGCAACAAAGAGTTGTTCAACGTTGCTTCGTGGACACCTTTGCCTCCTCCAGTGATTCGCAAATACGTTCTACATGCCCCCAACTTGCCACCTTTTCTGCACTTGATGTCAGGCCTCCACTAACATTTTGTTTTAGAGTGATTTGTTTTTTTGCAGTGTGGACAAAGCAGAAAGGTGTCACTTTGGTGCTTGTTGAAGCTTTCTGGTTTCTTGTTCTTCAATTTGGTGTTCTTCTTATCTTTGCCTCCTCCCGAGTTTTGTGCTTTTGTATGAAAAGCACCTTGTACTACTTCCTCATGTCTCATCATTCTCCTTTGTTCATGCGCATGTAAAGCATTTACCAATTCTCAAAGGGTGATATTTGACAAGTCTTTTAACTTCTCTAATGCTGATATTTTGGGTTCATACTTTTCAGGTACAGTAACAAGTATTTTTTTGTACTATCTTTGCGTCAGGAAAATCCTTACTGAGGAGACGTACTTGGTGTGCAATGCTTAACAATTTGTCAGCATAATTGTTAATAGTGTCTCCTACATGCTCTGCATCTCAAATTCTCTAGCCGAGTTGAGTGCCTTCATACCTTTGGTTTGCTCACTATCCTGATACTCTGACTTGAGGTAGTCCCAAATGTCCTTTGCAGATTTCAAATTCATAATTCTCATAAATATGACTTTTGAAACTGAAGAGGAAAGACACACTTTGGCCTTGACCTTTCTTATCTTCTTCTCTTTGTGAGTTTTCAGCTGAGCCATTGTATGATTGTCAGACATTGGACCAATTGCATAGTCTTCTTCTATTGGTTTCCAAAGACCTAGTGCTTCAAGATGGATAGCCATCCTTGTAACCCATAGGTCGTACTCTTCACTATCATAAAATTGGTGGTGATATTATGTATTATGATGTGTTGTCTATTTCTATTATGATTTCTCTAGACTCTTAGATCTCAAGATGAAAAGCTCTTGATACCAATTTATTGAAATTATATATATATATATATATATATATATATATATATATATATATATATAAAGTAGATATATTTACGAAGGGGACATAACTCTTATTCATTTGCTCTTTAAATAGAGTAATAATACAATATACAAAACAAATATCCATTATATTTAGGCACGACTAAACAATTTCTACTATGATAGAGACAGAATCAGAACTCCTAAATAATAGGTCAAAGTTACAGAAAATTTGTAATTTTAAAAATTAGCTAAAACATCAATTTATGCAGCTATTGGGGCACACTTTCAACAAAATTAAAGAAACTTGCTTTGTGAACTCTCTCTTGTTAGTGACGCCCTGCTTGGGAAGAGGGATTCTTGAAATAACCCAGGATTTGAAATAGGAAGATTTATACTTTTATGGACCACGATTTAAAGGAATAAGATTGCCCATTGGTAGGATGAGACAGAACAATCAGCCATGTTAAGTACAAAGCATTGGCAGTGAACACTTATGTTTAAGAACATCAATGACATGTTCTGCCGTTGGTCTTGCCCTGTGATCTTGGAGGGTACACCACAGTCCCACAGTAAGCAAGCATGTCATTTCTTTTGCATTAAAATCGCCCTTCAATTCCTCATCAGCAGCATTCAAAATATTCCCATCCACATAATGTTTCCACACCCAAATCGTCAAAGGCACGTGATTATATTCCCCATCCTTGCAAGTCCTCCTTCCACATGCTATCTCCAAAGCCAACACCCCAAAACCGTACATGTCAGATTCCTTGCTAGCCCTTCCTTCCTTCACATATTCAGGGGCAAGATACCCATATGTCCCCACCACCCTTGTCTTCTGAGTCCTCAACCTCGGATCCACCAACTTCGCTATCCCAAAGTCACTAATCTTACAGTTGAAATCTGTGTCTAACAAAACATTACCTGACTTTATGTCCCTATGAACAACACACTGCTCCGCGTCTTCATGAAGATAACGAAGTGCTCTTGCCACACCTAACGCTATCTTGTACCTCACATCCCATGTCAAACTTCTTCTCTTCCCAAACAGATGATTGTCAAGGCTTCCATTACTCATGTACTCAAAAACCAGTAACAGCTCCCCTTTCTCGTGGCACCACCCCATGAATTGCACAAGGTTTCTATGTATAACACGACTTATAATCTTCACCTCGTTTCTGAATATTCTCTCACAATCTTCAACATCAGAAAATATCCTCTTCACAGCAACCACGCGCCCTAAATCACGCAGAAACCCTTTGTAAACTTGTCCAGAGCCTCCTTCTCCCAGCCTTCTATCATCTGCAAACCCGTTCGTGGCTGCAACTATTTCCTCATAACCAAACCTTCTAGGCATAGCTTCTCTATCGAAACCAAAACCATCCTCGGCTCTTCTCCTTTTGATGGTTAACCAAGAAGTACTAATAACCACGAGCACAAAAACAATAGAACAAATCACTGTAACAATTACTACCTTCATGTGAACCTTGCATTTGGTTGGGATGCCATTTTCTTTGTTTACCTCTTCCTTCGTGGAATTTAAATCCAGACTTGAACTGAATTCCCAGGAATGGATAACGTTTTCCTCTTGGAACGACCCAGTTGCACCCGAAAACCCAACATTGACCCACTCCGGTAAAATTGCCCCCAGGTCAATATGGTACGAAAGATCAGTGTTTGGAGTAGAAGCAGAACTAGTTCCATCAAAGAACCACGAGACAGCAAGGAGTTTTGCAGAAGCGTTATAAGTTATCAACGCATGCCCCATCTTCCCTATGTTGCTCTCGATATCAAACTTGGTATAGTTGAGAGATGCCACAGAGTTATTGTTGATTCCTACGTGTTGCATTGGTGGGTCTAAATCGTTTACGTAAGTGTCAAATTCGACAGCAATTATGGGCTCGCTTTCATCGTACAGACCGAGCTGGTAACCGGCTAAATCGCTGTTGAGAATCTGGTAGGCAATGGGTGCGACGTAGAAAGCAAAGCCATCACCGTAGACGGTTTTAGAAGCTTGGATGGTGAATGAAAAACGGGTTGAGAAATCAGTGACATGTCCATTAGAAGTGTTCTTGAGGAGTAGAGGTTGGCCATAGAGTATTCTTCCAACTCCATCCTTGATGAGTGGGTTGAGCACTGCAGTTCCGTTCTCAATCTTGGCCACGCCTGTGAATCCAACGAGGCTTGCACTTACAGTATCGTTGAAGTTAGTTATGGTGAAGGAAAATGGTTGAGCTAAGGTTGTTGGAAGGACAAAGAGGATAAGCAAAAGAAGAAAAGTTTTGAAGTAGTGGAATTTTTCGAAGGTTGCCACCATTGTTTATTACCACTGAGTCTAAGCTTGAGATACCCACTATGGTATTGGATCATATATATATTTGAAGGGAAGAATGAAATTGAATTGTTAACAAACTCCTACTATTGACTCTAAACGAACAGTTTGAAATAGCCATGACTCAATAGTCACATCTTAATCCACTTTTGTTTTTATCTACTTAATATATGACTGCAATAAAAATTCAATTCTCCGGCACAGAACTTGTTGCCTGAAGTTCAGAAAGTAGAATTCGTTTGTGATAAGAACTAAATTTTAAGTCTTACTAATAAAACTAACTTATGAAATAAAGTTTACACCATAGTTCGTCTTATTTCATAATTCGTCTTATCTCTGAAATATCTTGAGAGCGAAGAATAATATAAATATTGCAAATGCTGACATGAAAAGAAGTGCCAGTTTGTTGGCTATAGAGTTGACCTTATATATTCCTTATGGAGTGGACTGACATAACAGTTTACATTAAATGTCAATGCTCATCGGTTGTTTTTTTAAATGTTGGATTTCTCAATGCACATGGCTTACCTTGCGTTTACTAATCCTTAACTTTTGCAAAAATTTAATGAAAGGAAAAACCACGAAGGGAGCAACGTGTTTGTGATGAGGGATACACCAATGGCTATGTAATATGAATATTGAAAAATGTTGACACGAGGCTATATATAGTATCAGTTGTGTTGAAGTTTCATTGACAATAATAGACATGGTTGTAGCAGCCTTCTATTTCGGAACATATGTTTTTCATTTTCATTTTCATTTTCATTTTCATTTTTAAACCTTCTTTATATTGCAGTTGTGTTGTACTATTAAATAAATAAGTTTCACACTTCAGAAACATGTCCACACGTTCTGATTCCCATTGTGGTAGATGCTGGTTTTGGGAGTCCCCAGAAATATGACTTAATCTTATGATTAATATGAAAGGATTTTTTTTTTTACATAATTATATATATATATATATATATATATATATTCTAATTTTATTAGATTTCTTCTTGATGATAATTTGAATCTTTATTATATGTAGTTTTTAAACGTAAAATGTGTAATGCAGACATATTGTTATTGAATGATGAGATAATGATTTGATATGCTACTAAACAGTAATCAATATTATTTTAAAATTTGAATTAAAAACTTAATCTCGAGAATCTCACTTATAATAAGTTAGGAATTATTTTGCATTTATTTATTAATTTAGTTATATCCAGTACATCGTATACATATTCTTAGCTGTTAATTTGTCTTGTAGAGATTATAATGTGAATTAGAATATGTATAAAAATAATAGACAAATTAATTCTTTTGTATTTGTCTAAATAGGTTATTTTAAGAAATTTAATTAGGAGTATTAATATTTGTACACATATAATGAATACTCTACTTAAAAAAAATTGTTTACATTTTAATCTTTATATTGTTATTTATTTTAAAAGTTTTTTAAAAAATTAGGAAGTTCTAGATCAGAAAAGGGATGTGCAGTGATTGGAACGAAAACTGCATTAGGAAGAAAATTGAAGAGATGGGTGCTAAATAGAAAAAGGAGGAGTGAAGAATGGATGAAATTAATTTATCGTTTATGGTTTGGGAACAATGAATGTGTCTAGTGGAGATTATATGGGTGAGAATATAGGAGTGGAGATATACTAATCAATTTGGAAGAGAGGATGAGGTTGAGTGGGTGCATACACTATGGTATTATTGAGTACATAAATAGAGATAAAAATAATAATAAAAAGAGTAGAATATTTCAAGAACAAACAGAAGATATTTTTTATCAGAAAATTAATTATTATTTTTTTATTTTGTAATTTTGTAAATTTTTTAGACTATTAATATGTACTAGCATACACACAGACGTTGTCGCGTCTCTGTGTACGTATTTTTTAAAATATATGTGATATTATATTAGTAGGTGATGATATTGTATTGTTATTAAGTTAATATATAAAATAAAATTATATTTATTAAAAATAAAGTGAAATATATAAAAATATGAGAGAATAATTATTGATAAATAGAGAAGAAGAAAAGAGTAAAGATAGATGATTTTATAAAAAAGTTTGTAAAAGTAATGGTCATTTTCAAAAATTTAATAAGTAATTATATTTTAAAGGGTAAAATTGATATTTTAAAATATGGATACAAAAGAATGAATCTTTGTACATTGTTGCAGATGATTTATCTTTTCTATATCTTGAATTAATCCTCCAAAACAATCCAAATTGTTAGTTTGAAGAGTTGAACTACAACTTACCACTAAGTCATAATTATATTTCCGTTGATAAGAATGTACATCGGAGTATTGTGTCTATTGATAATATGATCCTTTGAATTTGTCAAAATGCTCCTTGAGGACTTGTGAAAATTTACATCTCAATTTTAATTCTCATGTAAATGTGTATATACAATATGTATGCAATTTTTCATATAACCTAAACTATTTGCCTAAGGGTTAAATTCATATGTAATGATGGTACCATGAAACGAGAACAATTTTGTGTGTAGGTAAATGTATATAAAAGAGTGCAAGTACCTCAAAAAGGATACAAGTATTGAAAATTTTGGTGAAAAACAACATTAGCTCATATGATATTGGATACGAGTTTTTGTTTAATTAGAGCGAACATTTAACACACATATATGTATCAAAGTTATAAAGGATGCATACCAAAGCATGTGCAAGCATAAGACATATGTGAAAGTATCAAAGAAAATATCATATTCCAGAGTGAATAGAGTGAATATCAAATGTAAGTAAAATAAATTAGGGGATAAATATATAAAATGAGAGGCGGCAAAATATTTTTTTTTCAGATAATAAGTTAAAAAAACTAGAGGGTGTGCTTGCCCAACCTCATGTATGTATAGGTAGATCCACAACTGATATCAAATAATTATTTTATATAAAAAAGTAAAAATAGCATAAAAAGAATATAATGTTATAAAATATTCAATGTTAAACAGATATATTTTCATATTTTCAATGGTAAATATATAGAAAGATATTATAATGGTATAAACATCAAATTAGAATACCAAATAATAATGTGAAAGAACTAATTTAAATATATTACACATACACAAAATTTCATACACAAAATTTCATGAAAACTAAAATATCTATAAATTTTGCAAACATTAATGAAACAAAGTTGAAGAAATTAAAAAATATTTCTAAAAAATGATAAAAAAAGAATATTTAAGTTTAAAAATATTTCAAATGTCTTTTTACTAATCTCTTTTTTTATACACCGATAAAGATTATATACATAATGAAATTGCACAGAGAAAACATAGTAAACTAATAATGATTCAAATTTAGACATAAATCTTTGATTTTTCATTTTTAAAACTTCAATTTATGTTAGATGGTGTAAACAAAAGTTATAACAATAACATTAAATTATTATATTATAGTAAATAAAATATCTTCATGCAATTGTTGTGGTAAATTTATATTTATGAGAAAAATATTAGAAAATAAAATAATTATATAAAAATGATCAAAACTATATTCTACATAATAAAAATAAAAAACAAATATAAATATTAAAGAAAAGTGAAAAAGATCAAATGTTAGATACACCATTGAATAAAACCACAAAAAAGAAAGAAAAAAAATGTATAGTTAATAATAGGGATATAAAGGTACGGATAGTAGCTCTCTTGTATCCTACCTATTGAATAAATTTTAAATATTCGTCTCGTACCCGTATCCATATCCGTGCAGAGATCTGTTATGCGGGTATCCACATATTTTTTTTTTAATATCCACATATATCTACTGGTAGCCGCAAATATTTACAAAAGAAAAATTTAATATTTAACAACATATTTTAACCATAAATTCAAATAAAAATGCAATGCATAACATTCATAAATTTTAAATAAAGTATAAATAACTTATTTAAATAGTGTTGAATGACAATTTACAAAGAAATTGAGATTTTTCTAAAATCAATTGATAAAAAATAACACATTCAAAATAAATGGGTTAATGTTTTAATTATGTTTTGCATTTTTTATTTTTTATTTGATCGGCAAAGAATTAAATTAAATTAATAATAGAGCACTTAAGGAGTGCTCTAACCCATTTACAAAAAGATGAGGGAAAGATGCAGTGCATCTCCAAAACCTGTCAAAACAATGATAAAACTTTCACGTACAAAAGCTAAGACTCCCCTAGACATTGAGCATAAAATATATATCATAGGGGCATTCGAACAACATCTAAGCAACATTCTTGGAAAGGAAATAGAGTTTGAGTAGGCGCTAACAACATACTATGCTTCTACAATTATCTGGCAGAACAATTAAACTGGACTTTCAATGCAAGAGCTATGTCTTCCCAACGTCAAGCTGGGTAGGAATCTTAAGATTAGCCACCCAGATCGCACCTTCTCTGGCCAGTCTACAAGATTACACAGAAAGTGAATACAAAACCTCCACATAAATGTATGCTTGGTCATAATATCTCGTATATGCATGTTCATGATCTATTGGTGCTAAATCTCTCCACTAAAAATAAAATTCAAAGAGTTATTTATCTTAAAGTTTTAGATTAGAGTTCATATCATAATATTTTATACAGTTTGCTCAAAACTCATTAATATTAAGATTTCCTTACAAGAATTTCATAAACTTGATATTGAAAAACAAAGTGTATTAATAGTTATACGATTGAATTACATATAAGTGTTGATGAAAATAATATATCTTGAAAAGTCTCACATCACTTAGGATGACTTAGGAGGTGAGTGTTAATGACTATATAATCAGTTCTAAGTCCATAATGTTTCTTGTCTCAAGTCAAAAACACTTTGAGCTTAGTATTTAACTATTTTTTTATTCTTTGGTAGTAGAGCGTTGAGTAGCTAAATTTTTGCTTTGAAGAGTGTACATGTTACTTTTTATATATTTGAAATTTTCATATTATATTCTTGCATTCTCTATGTTAATCTTATTTCTGTGTTAATAGAATAATTCTAGATTAAATGAATGTGATATTCTTAATTGATGATACATTTTTTTATAATAAGACTTTGAATCGTTAAAGAACAAGTATTAAATTTCTTCTGTTTTGAATACTAACATGATAATTTTCGTTTCTCAACAAGAAAAACTTATATAATACAGTAGAAATTAAGTTGGAAAAAAATATAAAACATTTTAAAAATTACGATAGTATTAAAAATAAAATAGAAATAAACAATATTTGACAAACTTGAAAATCCAAATTTTTTTAATTAATTAAATATTCAACTTCAAAACATTATTAAGTACTTAAAGTAAAAATTTATTATATCCTAAAAATTTAAACCCATTTATTTATTATCATTAAACTAAGTCTTCATTGAGGAGAGGCAATAGAATAATCACATAACATAATGACACACTTTATACACTTTTAAAACATATAGCCTAAGAATAAAATAAAAGAAGTCAACCAAATAATCACTACTAAAAATATTTTTCTTGCTGGAAGTATCTTTCTTATTAGTTCTTTCATGTGGAAGCCTTCCTAAACATTAAAATTATAAAATACAAACAAATGGCTTTGTCGTACAAATGTTGCCGCCGGGGGCCAATCAACACTTTTGGTCAACCGAATTTGTTTAGTGGGTCTGTGACGTGAACGAATACTTTTTCATATTCAATTGACATTTCAAGCTAAATGACATCAACGTTTCAAATGAAAAAAAAAAGGGGAGAAATTATTACTACACTGCTGAGTTTGGATATATTATTTAGGATCGACTTCGAATCATACGATGAAAGCACAAAGAAAGTTGACATAAGGAGAGAAATTGTTAATTAATATATGGTACTTTGTATCTATATATACCTATATATATATATATATATATATATATATATCTAAACAACAAGCTCCATTCATCAATTCTATTCTAGCTACAACTATATTTTTCCTCTTGTCTCATCCCTTTCAAAATTTATATGAACAAGGGGAAAAAAGAAGAGGCATTGAGAATGAGAATGAAGTTGCTAGAGATGGTGACAACTTTAGTTCTTGTGCTGGCTCTTCATTCTCCTTTTCTTAATACCGTAGAATCACTAAATTTCAACATAACAAACTTCGAAGACTCTGAGAGTGCAAAAAACATGGCGTACGTGGGTGATGGCAAAGCCAGCAACGGCACCGTGGAGCTCAATGTTGTGAGCTATCTTTTTCGCGTTGGAAGAGCCTTGTACGCAAAACCACTGCACCTGTGGGATCCATCTTCGAGTGTTGTCACAGACTTCACCACGCGCTTCACTTTCTCCATTGACAGAGACACCAACGGCACCTATGCTGACGGTTTCGCCTTCTACATGGCCCCTCATGGCTACCCGATTCCTCCTAACTCAGGTGGTGGTACTTTTGCTCTTTTCAACACAACCTCCAACACCTTTATTCGCCAAAACCATGTCCTCGCGGTTGAGTTTGACACATTTAATGGCACCATTGACCCTCCAATGCAGCACGTTGGCATAGACGATAACTCTCTCAAATCCGTCGCTTTTGCCAAGCTTGACGTTGACAAAAACCTTGGAAAGAAATGTAACGTTTTGATAACCTACACTGCTTCCAACAAGACCCTCTTTGTGTCTTGGTCCTTCAACGGAACAGCAACCTCACACTCCAGTTCTTCACTTTCTTACCAGATTGACCTCATGGAAATTCTACCCGAGTGGGTGGATGTTGGGTTCTCCGCTTCAACTGGCGAATTAACTGAACACAACGTTATTCACTCGTGGGAGTTTAGTTCAACGTTGAACTCCGATGCTACGGATAATTCCTCTGGTGAGGGGAACGGAAAACGAAAGGTTTGGGTGATTGCTGTGGCGACTTCTTCAGCGGTGTTGGTGGCCGTGGTTGCGAGTGTTGCAGTTCGGGCAATGATGACGAAGAAAAGAAGGAATAATAAGGTTGATATGAATAATGATGGTGAAGGTGGAGGCAACTCGGTTAAGTTTGATTTGGATAGGGCAACTATACCAAGAAGGTTTGATTACAAAGAACTACTTGCAGCCACCAACGGATTCGCAAATGATAGAAAGCTTGGACGAGGGGCCTCGGGACAGGTCTACAAAGGTGTTCTGAGTTATTTAGGAAGGGTTGTTGCTGTGAAAAGGATTTTCGCCAACTTTTCAAATTCAGAGAGAGTTTTCACCAATGAGGTTAGGGTTATAAGCCGTCTTATACACAGAAACTTGGTGCAGTTCGTAGGGTGGTGCCACGAGCAAGGCGAGTTTCTGTTGGTTTTTGAGTACATGCCCAATGGAAGCCTCGACACTCATCTCTTTGGGGATAAAAAACCTTTGACCTGGGATGTTAGGTAAGTTACATAACATATATTTTCTTACCATTTTAAAACATAATATATTTCAAAATCACACTGTTCCCTATCACTTATAATAATATAGTAAGTATACCATATGTTTTGCATCACATCTAACACCAGTAGTCAGATCCATTTCTCCATCTTTTGTTGCTATGAACGTGAAGATGAGAAAATACGTAATTAAAAAAGCATGGGCAAACATGCATTTAATTTTCTTGCATTGTATACATATTCCTATACTTTCTTGTAATAGAGTAATTTACTTATGCAAATAAAAACATTACCAGTACATGGTTCTGAATTCTCTGGTTTCATCTCAATTCTCCCGATAGGTACAAGGTGGCATTAGGAGTGGCTGCAGGAGTTCGTTATCTTCATGAAGATGCGGAGCAGTGTGTTCTTCACAGGGATATTAAGTCAGCAAATGTGTTGTTGGACACAGATTTTAGCACCAAGCTTGGAGATTTTGGAATGGCAAAGTTTGTGGATCCGAGGTTGAGGACTCAAATGACAGGGGTGGTGGGGACTTACGGGTACCTTGCCCCAGAATACATGAACGGAGGTAGGGCTAGTAAGGAATCAGACATTTATAGTTTTGGGGTTGTGGCTCTTGAGATTGCATGTGGAAGGAGGACTTACAAAGATGGAGAGTTTCATGTGCCTCTTGTGAACTGGGTGTGGCAAAAATATTTGGGAGGGAATGTTCTGAATGTTGCTGATGAGAAACTGAACATGGACTTTAATGTGGATGAAATGAGAAGCTTGATCATTGTGGGGTTGTGGTGTACTAACCCTAACGACAAGGAAAGGCCAACGGCTACACAAGTAATAAGAGTTCTTGAGCTAGAAGCACCATTGCCAGAGCTTCCTCTTGATATGCATGACCATCTTCCTCCTTCTCTACTTACGCATTCACAACAAACCAATTCTCAGTCCATACCGTCGCTACCTTTCACTGATAGCTTTATAAGTGATGGACGTTAGTTTGGTAACCCAGCCTCTGAATTCATCTATTTCGGGAACAATGAAGTTGTGCTCTTTTCATGCTGATTTTCGTTTTGTTTTGTGGTTTTTATTACCTTTGTGAGAATTTGTTTTATGACATGTCAAATGTATGAGTGGGTGCGGAAGATAATTTCTTTGAATAAAGTTTGGTCATGTTTAATGATCTCTCATGTCTTGGTAAATCGGTGGTAGATAATTTCATTTTGAATACATTCTTAAGTCTTGCACTAACCTTGATTTACTAGAATTGATCTCTTCTCTTCTTCTTTATTTTTTTTTTTCATACCTTTAAAGGTGGGATTTTAGATCAAAAGAGATTGTTAGGTTGAATAAACTTAAATGAGAGTTAATGTATTATTATCAAATAAACTTAAATGGTAGTTAATGATTTATTAGCTTAAAAGAAAAAAAGATGAGGAGTTAGTATTTTTTTGTATTAATTGTAATAATGAGTACTAAGTTCATAATTGTGTTATTTGATTAAGAAAAATAAAAGGTGAATCAAAGTATTCACAAGGAAAGACATTTTGTCAACCTATTGGTATAAGAGTTTGAAAACTTAAGTGTATGAATGTTTAAAGAAACGACAAGTGTTACAAATAATGTCTCTCTGTCTCGATTAACGAAGATAGTCAACTATGGGTATGATAACCCAAAATAATGCATTGAAAGCGATGTGTATGAATGACAAGGTAGTCTTGTACATGTTGCTCTGAGCTATCTATGAGTTTGACGTTGAGAAGATAGCAAGTGTTAAAAATTCAAAAGAAGCATGAGATATTTTAGAGAAGTCATACAAATGTTGAATTCATATATGTGTTGTCTGGGGATGCTTCAAAGGTTACAGTAATAGGCTGAGGTACGATTTGATACTTACAAAAGGATGACTAAATTGGATTAATGAGATGTGTATGTATCAGATTTCAAGATAAACATTCTAATTATGAGGATACTCATGATGAAAGGTTACTTGATACTCATGAAAGAGAAAGTATTATATTTAAAAGATAAGTTTAGATGGTTGATTGCTCGAGTTGAAATGTAGAAAAATAGGATGTATAAGTTGGATTAAAAAGTTTCTAAAACTTGATGTTGAAGAGGATGCCCGTATTGTTGGATCATCTAATAGTAACCATGCTAAGATAGAAAATGCTAATATGAATGTTGTGTCAGATATCCCACTAACTAAGGTCAAAATAAGCAAAGAAAGGGTAGTGAAAGCCCAATTAATGATAATGATCAATCAAATTTGTTGCCTTCCACTAAATCTTGGAAATCTATGGGTTAGATTTGTTTTCTATGACCTTGTTTATCAATTCTTGTGGTTGAATAAGGCTCTAGGAAGCTAACTGATAAAGCGAGTATGCTAGTTTTAGTTCTAAGCGATGAACATTACGAGGAAGAAGCAATCCAAGAAAGACATTCCCAGTGGAAAGGGTTGATTCTTCTAGAGAAAAGGAGCTTGATATTCAGAGGCTAAAGATTGCAAAAAGGTAATTTGTAATGCAAAATTGCAAAAGAGGCTAGAGGCAATGCAATTAAATTTACAAAAAAGCTTAAAGGGAAGGAATCATGTTTTGCATGAATAGTGTGACACTTGAGAAAAAGTTTTAAGATTGCAAGAATAGTTCAAAGCTAAGAGGGATCTCACTTGTGCATTAGAACTAAGTTGGAGTATGTTTTCAAGGCAACTTTCCAATTCACATGGCAGGTTGAGATTAAGTCACAAATATCTTCATGACAATATTTTTCATCGACAAGAAACCGATCAAGATAAAAGATGAAGAAGTATTTAAGTTTACAAAAGAATTTTATTGAATAAACTTATATGAAAATTAACATATATTAATACTTAAAGAAAAGTCAAAAAATTATTTTAGTAATTAGCAGAATTTAAGACTTAGAATTGAAAAGTTAAATTTCAATTTATAAATTTAGAATTTTTTTTTATTTAATTGAGAAAAGGAAAAGAAACAGAATGACACAGAAAGACTTGACTTGCTGTTAACAATTTACAGTTTATGAATTTAGAATTTTCTACATTTTTTTTTTGTAATTTTTCATTTTATTTTTTATTAAAAAATTTCTCTCGCTAATCATTAATTGGTGTCCAATTTTGAAGTTATAATGAATATAACAAAATAAATTCAAATTGAAATTATTTAAAATATATTTATAAGGAGCTTTGACAAATTTAATATTCTTGCAATTACCATAAATATTTGGGGGGACAGAATCAACATTGGACCTTGGTGTAAAGCTTACTTGGGCCGTGGACATGACCCAACTGCATAATTAAGGCTGTTGCTTCCTACACTCTGTAAAATTTCTCCCTCCACCTCCGTCAAAAAGTTTCCGGAAACTTTTTCCGTAATGGGATAGGGTGATTGCTTTCCGGGAAACAAAGTTCTGAAGTTGTTTATGGTGTTCCAAAAAAAAAATTCGGAAAGTGAGGGTGCCGGAAGAAATATGACAGGTGCATGAAGCAATAGCCCATAATCAATTACTAAGTAAAGGTTTCAGTCCAATTCTTGAAAGCCCGCAAAGGAGTGTAGCGGTGTATACAAACGAGAGGGGATTTCTCCCTATACTCTTGAACCTTTCTCTGGAAAATGATAGGTTGGCATCTTTTTTTTTACTATTTTTTCTACCACCTTACGTGAAATGAGCAGTGACATTTTTATTTTAATTATTCATTTAGTTTTAAACTGCCCACGCTGGCACTTGAGAAAGAAATTTTATTCCGCGCGTGGACACCAAAATTGCATTCTCTTTCCCTCTCTTCCAACTCTATTTCTCAACTACGAAACCCCATTTTTGAAACCATTCTCACATTTTTGAATCCCAATTTGGAATCCCCGTTCTATTGCCATTATCCAACCTCATTGTGGTGTCATTCTCTTCCCCCGAACCACGCACACAGAACCCTTCCCTTGTAGTCTGAAAAATTGCCACTGTCAAACATCGAAAGCTGCCATTGAAGAACCCCAACCTCATTCCTTTGCACCCACGAACGCTTCCAACGATTGCGAGCATTTGGGGAGGTTTTAATTTGGTTTTCCCTCACCTTTTGTTGACAGCCCCTCCATATTTGTGTGAAGTATTTTTGTGTGGTTCTTACGGGCATAGGGGGTTCTCGTATTCATCTTCTTCCTCTGCAGAAATTTTAAATATATGTGCATCTGTGGAAAAACTTTCCTGACCCATTTTCAAAATTAACCTGCAACCCAAGACCAATTACGTTGCAACCCACAAGTGACTTTTTGTACAAAATAAAATCACAGATTTGGAAAGTACAGTTGAAAACACAATTCCCTCCCATACTTGTTGGACCCCAGCCTGTGCACACCAATAACACACCTCATCCTAACATTTGTAAACCAAATGTATGTGCAAATTGGGGAAAAACTTCCCTGGCCCATTCTTAAATTTAATTTGCATCCCAAGACCAATTAATTTGTAACTCACAAGTGACTTTTTGAACGAAATAAAATAACAGATTTGGAAAGTGTAGCTAGAAACACAAATCCCTCCCATTCATGTTGCACACCAATTGCACACCCCATCATAGTACTTCTAAACCAACTGTATATGCATATGTGAAAAAACTTTCCTGGCCCCTTTTTAAAATTAACTTGCAACCCAAAACATATTAAGTTGTAACTGTCAAGTGACTTTTTATGCGAAATAAAATCACATATTTGGAAAGTGCAGCTAGAAGCACAATTCCCTCCCATACTTGTTGGACCCTAACCTGTGCACACCAATTACACACCTCATCTGAGCACTTCTAAACCAACTATAGGGATACAACAAAATCATGGGTGTACACATAAAACCTAAGCAAAAATGGAGAAAAAGGTGTGTTATTGGTGTGCACAGGCTAGGGTACACCAAGTATAAAAGGGAATTGTGTTTCTAGTTGCACTTTCAAAATTTGTGATTTTATTTCGTGCAAAAGGTCACTTGTGGGTTACAACTTAACTGGTTTTGGTTACAAGTTAATTTTAAAAATGGGCTAGAGAAGGTCTTCCATAATTTGCACATACATTTGGTTTAGAAGTGCTGGAATGGGGTTTCTTATTGGTGTGCACAGGGTGGGATCCAACAAGTATGGGAGGGAATTGTGTTTCCAACTGCACTTTCCAAATCCGAGATTTTATTTTGTGCAAAAAGTCACTTATGGGTTACAACTTAATTGGTCTTGGGTTGCAAGTTAAATTTAAGAATGGGCTATCAAAGTTCTTCCCCAAATTGCACATATATTTGGTTTATAAGCAGTGGGATGGGGTGTGTTATTGGTGTGTACAAGTTGGGGTTTAGCAAGTATGTGAGGGAATTGTGTTTCCAACTGCACTTTCCAAATCTATGATTTTATTTTGTGCAAAAAGTCACTTGTGAGTTGCAACGTAATTGGTCTTGGGTTGCAGGTTAATTTTGAAAATGGGTCACGAAAGTTTTTCCACATATGCACATACATTTAAAATCTTTGTAGAAGAATAAAATGAATAGAGAACCCTTATGCCACACAAGAACCACGCAAAAATACTTCACACAAATATAGAGGGGTTGTCAACAAAAGGTGAAGGAAAACCAAATTAAAACCTCCCCAAATGCCCACAATCGTTAGAAGCCTTCGTGGATGCAAAGAAATGGGGTCGGGGTTCTTCAATGGCAGCTTTCGATGTTCGACAATGGCAATTTTTTAGACTACAAGGGAAGGGTTATGTGGGCATGGTTCGGGGTAAGAGAATGGCACAAAAATGGGGTTGGATAATGGCAATAAAACGGGGGTTCCAAATTGGAGTTCAAGAATGTGAGAATGGTTTCAAAAATGGGGTTCGAGAGTTCAAAAATGGGGTTTCGTAGTTGAGAAATAGGGTTGAAAGAGAGGGAAAGAGAATGCACTTTTGGTGCCCACGCGCGGAATAAAATTTCTTTCTTAAGTGCCAACGTGGCAATTTAAAACTAAATTGAAAATAAAAATAAAAATGCCATTGCTCATTCCACATAAGGTGGTAGAAAAAGTAGTAAAAAAAAGATGTCAACCAATCATTTTCCCCTTTCTCCTGTACCTCCCAAAGCTTATTTAATTCTTACATTGTGTAAAAAGTAAATAGTAAATTTTCTCTCTCCTATATTTAATACAAGAGTCTACTCATGCATCCTCAATTTTCAATTTGACCTAACCACCTTTTATGCGGCAGCAATTCCTTTTCTCTCTCACATCCATCATTTTCCTTTTATCTCTTCTGTCCACTCTGATTAATTGGCATTGTAGCAACCGCAACAGTTGCAGCCTCCGGATCCTTTATTTTGTATTGCATTGTGCTTCATATCCTTTCAAGATTCCTTCCATTCCAATTAAGTTCATTCTTTGCCCACTTAATCATTTAATCATTTGTATATGTTATTTGTGCAATTCATGTTTAAATTTGTAAATGAGACGTTGCCTGATTTGAATCTGTTATTTGAAGTAATGGAAGTGGACTCTCGTAGTTTGTTATTTGAAGTAGTGGAAGTGGACTCCCGTAGCTTTTTTTTTGAAAAAGACCATTACAGATGTCGACATCTGGTTCAAGAAGTTGAATTGCAGATGTCGACATCCAATTCACATGTTTTGAATATAGTCAACTTTAGTCAAAGTACTACTCTATGGTCTTTCGTGAAATCTTCAATAATTGAATTTCGTGAAATCTTCAATAATTGAATTAGAATTAAAGTTTCTTGCAATATCCCTTTGAATATAGATTATCATACTACTTGCTAAAAATTTAGCCTTCATCGTTCCCCGAATCACCTTCTAAAAAATTTTCAAATTCATTATATGTAACTCTAGGAACTTTAGAGAGTTGCTTTCATTTTCTTCAAATTCTTGGATCCTCATGAAATTTTTCAACTTTAGTTGACGTCAATGCATTTTTTCATATTCATCACAAGCCCTCCTCTTAAAAGAATAATAAATTATCTACTCTTTATCATATTTTTTCTAATATAACTTTATTACCTTTCAACTATTTAGAAAAAAGATAAATTTGTGTACACAAAGTAGTACACATTAAACAAATTTATCACTTGTAAAGGAAAAATATATTGCTTACAAAAAGGGATAGAAAATGAACTTACTAACAAAAAATTGATCAGTCAAAATGTTTCTTAACACTTCAATTTCATCATGAGACAATTTAATTTTGAAAGGATGAAATATTGAGAGTGAAGATTAAGACAAAAGAAAAGAGACGAGGAAGAGATAGATGGGGAGGAGAGAGAAAGAAAACTTTCATAAAATTATTATAAAAATATAATAATATGTAAATAAATTTTAAAAATATATAAAAAAATTAAATAAAAAACCTTTTGGCCTCTATGTCATATAGATGATCTGCCTTTGGATGGAATCATATGTCAACAAACATCTAAGGAACAAAACTCGACTTTTTCACCATTTCGATATAATTTCATTTTGAAATTACCAACATGGTACATATTTAAAAAGAAAATTGCATACGAGCAAATTGTGCCAAGTTAGTACAACTTCATATTCTGTTAAAAGTGAGATGGTCACGACTTAAAACGACTACAGTTTTATAGTAAAATAAGCTTAAATCGTATCATGTTATGATAATTTTAGTTCTTATTGAAATGAACTATGATTGTGTCGTGTTATCAGAATTTAAGTTTAAGTTCATTTATAACATTATATAACTTTAGTTTTTTTTCATTCCAAAACTGAAATCATCTAAAATTACGACAATTTCACTTTTAAATAAAATCACTGTACTTTACCACAACTTCCGTTTATCTAGTGCAAAATCATTTCAACTTGCACGACTTCTTTGTTACGAAGTCATGTCATATTTTTTGAATTTTTTTTACCATTATAGTAATTTCAACAAAATTACACCATAGTGAAAAAGCCAACAAAACTCCATCTACATATTTTCCGATGAAAAATCACTAATAAATATTTTATTTTTGGATGTTGGGTTCGCATTTTGTAATGTAAACTTTAAAAATGTATTCAAAATTTAAAATGTATGGTAAATTATAAACTCCTGAATACAATTGAGTTGTAGATCGAAAAATTCAAATTTTTTGTTCTCCAACTTCTATAATTCTGAATTGAATCCGAACCAAATCACCAACTACCTTCATTCAATTCAGATCCCCAATTACAGAGTTGCTTCTCCCAAACTCCATAGAAACCCATTCCCCCAAATTCCCTTCCGCAAAAAAGTCCCTTCCCTTCATCCTCCCAGACAATGCCATCGTTTGGGATCACTACACCAGTAAATCCCGATTCAGTAGCTTTTTCAGATCGCCAAGGCTGCGAAGTCGATGCTCCAGCTTGGGCTCAACGTCGATGGCCGCACCGGGTCATTTGTCTCCGTGATGAAGCTTTGCGACATGACGAATGGTGACGACGACAATGAATGTGGCGGCGCCGAACAACGAGGGGCTTATGTCGCTTCAACAGTGGTTGTCGATATTCGCTGGAATCGGTGGATCCTGGCCACGGTGATGGAGTTTCTGCTGTTTCATGATGAGAGGTCGAGGTAATCTGCGCAGTCTGTTCCGGATTACTCATTCCGGTATGTTAGTTCAATTCGGAAAATTTTTAATTTAAAGGGAATAGTAAAAGAATAGATAAGATTGTAAATATGAGGGTAAAGATGGAGACGAGAATTAGATAAAAATTTCATATACATAACTATAAAAAATATAGATGAGATAGTCAAATTTAGACTCCACTCGTCCCCAATTCCTATTGAGTGACTGATAAAGTTTGCTATTGTTAATAAAAACAAATCAATCTACTTGATATGGCAGGCTTTTAAGATTTTTCTCACCTAACGGACTGGTCCTTTAAGTTAAACTTCCCTGTTATACTTAAATCCTAAGGCAAAGGTAAAGCTGGAGCGAATTTTAGCTAGAGTTAAAAGTCACAATAAACCATAAATGAGTTAGAAGAGAAAAACAAATTTGATTTCTTAATGTTGGATATATAAAAAGTATTTAAAACAAATCTATAGATACCAGTTTCCATCCAAACAAATTATTTAATCATATAACACAAAACACAGAATAGAAATAATAGAAGAAAACAAATTGAATTTTTCATTTGACATCTCATTTTCAAGTCCAGTAGACATCTTGATAATATTCATTCTATCAACTAAATGACAATTTATATTGTACAAATTCAAGAAACTTGCTCCTCTGAACTAACTCTTCTTGGTGACATCCTCCTTAGGAGTAGTGATTCTTGAATAACTGAGAATTTGAAATGGGAGGATTTATGTTTTCCTGGATGAGGATTCAAAGGGATCCGGTTGCCCATTATCAGAGAATTTTGCAGAAAACATTGGCAATGGCACTTCTTGTTTAAGAACATTTATAACCTGTTCTGAGGTTGGCCTTTCCTTGTGGTCTTGGAGGGTACACCATATTCCCACAGTGAGCAAGCATTTCATTTCATATATGTCAAAATCCATCTTCAATTCCTCATCAGCAGCATTCAAAATATTCCCATCCACATAATGTTTCCATACCCATTTCGTCAAAGGCACATGATTATCTTCGCCATCCTGGTAAGTCCTCCTTCCACATGCTATCTCCAAAGCCAAAACCCCAAAACTGTACATGTCTGATTCTTTGCTAACCCTCCCTTCCTTTATATATTCTGGAGCTAGATACCCATATGTCCCCACCACCTGTGTCCTCTGAGTCCTCAATCTTGGATCCACCAACCTTGCAATCCCAAAGTCACTAATCTTTGTGTTGAAATCTGTGTCCAACAAAACATTAGCTGACTTTATGTCCCTATGAACAACACTCTGCTCCGCGTCTTCATGAAGATAACGAAGTGCTCTTGCCACACCTAATACTATCTTGTATCTCACATCCCATGTCAAACTTCTTCTGTTGCCAAACAGATGATTGTCAAGGCTACCATTACTCATGTACTCAAAAACCAGTAACAACTCCTCTTTCTCGTGGCACCACCCCATGAATTGCACAAGGTTTCTATGTATAAGACGACTTATAATCTTCACCTCGTTTCTAAATATTCGCTCAGAATCTTCAACATCAGAAAAAATCCTTTTCACAGCAACCACGCGCCCTGAATCTCCCAGAAACCCTTTGTAAACTTGTCCAGAGCCTCCTTCTCCCAGCCTTCTATCATCTGCAAACCCGTTGGTGGCTGCAACTATTTCCTCATAACCAAACCTTCTAGGCATAACTTCTCTATCTAAACCAAAACCATCCTCTGTTCTTCTCTTTTTGATAATCAACCAAGAAATACTAATAACCACAAGCACAAAAACAATAGAACAAATGACTGTAATAACTATTATTTTGACCTGAACCTTGCATTTGGTTGCGATGCCACTGTCCACTCCATGCGTAGAATTAAGATCTAGGTTTGAACTGAACTCCCAGGTATAGATCACATTTTTCTCAGTGGACGATCCAGTTGAACCCGAAAACCCAACATTGACCCACTCCGGCAAAATTGGCCATAGGTCAATCTTGTACGAAAGATAACCGGTAGGAGTAGAAGAAGAACTAGTTCCATCAAAGGACCACGAAACAGCCAGGAGTTGGGCAGAAGCATCGTAAGTTATCAACGCATGCCCCATCTTCCCTAAGTTGTTTTCAATATCAAACTTGGTATAATTGAGAGATACCACAGAGTTATTGTTGATCCCCACGTGTTGCACTGGTGGATCTAACTCGTTTATGTAAGTGTCAAATTCGACAGCAATGATGTTACTTTGGGTGGCATCGTATAGGCCGAGAAGGGAGCCATCAGAAGTGGCGGTCGGAATCTGGTATGCAAGGGGTGCCAAGAAGAAGGCAAAGCCATCACCGTATTTGGCTACTGTTGCGTCGATGGTGAATGAAAAACGAGTTGAAAAATCAGTGACAAGTCCATCAGAAGAGTTTTTTAGGCGTAGAGGTTGGCCATAAATTACTCTTCCATCTCCATTCTCGATGATTGGGTTGAGCACCACAGATCCGTCCTCAACCTTGGCCACGCCGGCGTATCCAACGATGCTAGCATTTTTAGTGTCGTTAAAGTTAGTTATAGTGAAGGAAAGTGGTTGAGCTAAGTTTATTGGAAGGATACAGAGGATGAGGAACAGAAGAAAAGTTTTCAAGTAGTGGAAAGTATCAAAGGTTGCCAACATGGTTTATTACCACCGAGTCTAAGGTTGAGATAATGGCATACATAACATTGGATAGTTTATATGCCCGTACCATAAAGTATAATATTACGATTTATGAACCCCTAAACAAAGACTTTTTATTATCGTGTTAATGTGACCGGATCAAGGCGTTGCTTGAAGTTCAGAAAAAAAAAAAGTTGCAGGTGTTGTTGTAGTGAAAAGAAGAATAACATTATCCTAATCATGGAACTTTTTTTTTATTGACAATTTATGATATTATATTACTGATCTCTACAGCTTCATAGATGATCTTGCTGGCATGAGCGCCCTAGTGTATGTCTTTCTTTCTCTCTCTTAAATTCATGTGCATGCATAGCTCATTCATTCTGTCAGAATTTTCGTTTTATAATTTTATTTGCAGGGCAGTCACATATATGCATTTAGTTAGTGTACTGTCCGGAGAATGACTGAAGTCAACATGTTCATTTCGATTTCGATCTGATAAATATTTATCATAAAATGATAAGTTTCAGTTATAAACTGAGGTAACGAGTAAGGAATTCGAGCAGGATTTGGGTCAAACAGGTATTGGGTCGGGCAACATTTATGCCAAGTAGAATTTGGGCCAGGTAGGAATTGGACTAAACAGGATTTGTGCCAAATAGAAATTGGGCCGAATCCTATTTGGGCCAAGTAGGATTTTGGCCAAACAAAATTTGGATGGAGCAGGATTTGAACTGAGGTAGTTAGTTCATTATTAAAAGGAAGAGATTTAATATCCAGCAGAAAAATAGGAATTAGTTGCTAATATTTTGCTATACTAACACGTCTTCCTACAAATCAAGTAGGTAAAAAGAAAAGAATAAAAAATAAATATACTTTTCACAATGCAAGAGCAATTTTTTTTTCTTTTAATTATTTTGAACTGGACAGCATTATGTTTTTGACAATGAAATGCAGATGAAGGAAAACAAAGAAATGAAGTGTGTATCTGTTGGCGTAGCTGACATGATATGGAGTTGACATTCAGGAGTTGCGTGAGCTAATAGGATAATAGGTTTTGTCAAATGTCTATGCTCATCATTGTTTGCATTAAATTTTGGAAAATATATTTTAATAATTAAATTTTGATTTTTTTTTATATTTTTTAAATAAATTTGAAATATACAAAAAAAATATAAAAATAAAAAGTCACTTATAAAATATTACTCAAATTAAAAAAAAATTATCAAAATTTAATTATTAAAAAATTATTTTCTTTAATATTACATTTCTCAAAACATGGTTTGCCATGGCGTTTACTGCTTACATAGATATAATGTAAAAAAACGCCAAGGAAGGGAGCAACTTCTTTGTTTGCGAGGGATATACACTCAAACACATAATCTATAACAATATATATATATATATATATATATATATATATATATATATATATATATATATATATATATATAATAAATTCTTCTTTTTGTGTTCATATTTCAAAATACCAATTTTACTCTTTAAATATAATAATTTATTAAATTTTTAAAATTAATCATTATTTTTACAAATATTTTATAAAATCAGATGTCTTTGCTTTTTCTCTTTTTCATTTATTAATGATTATTCTTTTATCTATATTTCACTTTATTTTTATTAAATATATTTTTAATTTATATATTAACTTAATAATATCACGCATATTTAAAAAATGCATACACATAGGTGCGATAGCGCCTCTTGCGCCTGTGTTTACTCTAGTTACATAAGAAAGCCAATAACTAACCACATGCAAACATTTTACATTATGCCCTCAAATTTTTTTTTTAGTCTCTTACTTTAGGTATTTTTGATTAAATATATATTAAATTTGTTTTATTATAGTATTCAATTTACAATTAAGTATTTTTTGTTTAATTTTTTTAATTGAGTAATGTAATTATTATGTTTTTCTTCATCTTACTTATTTATGCACGTGTTAAAAGATATGAGATTATATAAATAATATAAAATCATAAAATTGTGTAAATGTAAAATGACTAATACTTTCTACATCATCGTTGAAGGCAACTAATAAAATATGAGTCACCATCATTACTTTTATTTTACTATAAAATTTCACATTTATTAACAGATAAATATTAGTGACTAAAACGGTGAAACAATATTTATAAAAAAAAACCAAATAATCAATTAAAAAATAATATAAAAATTATAAATAATTAATAAACTAAATTTTTAATAAAAATACTTAAATTTATTAGACTTACAATTTAATTAAGTCTTGTATACCAGTGTTAACCATTGTTGCTCTTGTTAATAGCTGATTAGACAAAAATAATTGAAATAAAACTTAAAATTAATATATTCTTAAAAAAATAAAAAACATATATTAGTTTTAATAATATAAAATGACATTCTATCAATAATAACCGTATTAGAATATTTTATTTGAAAGATTAAAATATAAAAATTAAATTATAAGCATTAAGTTAGTATTTTAAAATATTTATGTAAATTAAAATTATAAAAGAATGTGAGTTTTATGTTGGTTTAGTCATATATATATATATATATATATATATATATAATAAAAACTAATTAAATGAAGTTGGAAAAATAAACCTTTTGTAACTTCTTAAGCTCAAACTTTATTGTTCTACGAGTGAATAAAAATGGAGTTTATTTATCGATATTTTATTATGATATATACCTCTTAATCAGTTATTTATGTATATTTTTTAGAGATATAATTCAACAATACATTATTACATAAAAATAATAAACTAAGAATTTAATAAAATCTTTTTACATTTACTAAATTATATTATTCACAATAAAATCCTTAATTTTAAATAAAATTACATAATTATTTCTTTGTGTAGTATAATTTTATATTTTAAAGCATGTTAATGTTTATGATAAAACTTATTTATTATGATTATTTATTTATTTGATGTACTTGAACTTTTTTTATGGGTCAAGAAATAACGATTACCTACTATAATATAAATTATGTTCCAGTACATTTAATCACTCTCGTTCTATATCGTTTCAGCAGTTTCAGCAAGTTAAAAATAATTTAAATATTTAAATATTTTTTTATTGCATGAGGAAGGTCCTTTGTCACAATGAATATCTAATCAAATAATAGTACAACAAAGTTGAAAGAATGTGATGAAGGAAAATAATGTATAGAATTCATGGATGTCTATTCTTCTTTTTAATTATCTTAAATTTTTTTTTCTCTCTCCTCGACCCTGAGTCACAAACTTCAATTAAATAATGTATTTCTCAAATCACTTCAATTAGTTTTATAAATTAGACAACTTATTCATTTCTTTCTTTCACACAATAGATGTACTTCAAAGATAATCTCTTACTATTACGCCTTATATATTGTTCTGTGAAAGAAATTATTGGGGGATATGATTTTTGTTGAGAAGTCTTGATTCAATTATAATAATAATTAAATAAATTAATGAAATTACAACAATTTTAAATAGTGACACGTCATTTTCTGATTAAAAAAATAATGACATCATTTTTATTGTTGGCATTAGTATAAGAAAAAGTTTGACAATTTTTTTTTCTGACGGATCATCGTCCTTTCTTTATTTAAAAAAGTGAACATTACTTATGATAATTGCAATAGTTGTGGTGTATGCTTTTGTTGATTCTTTATTTTTTTTTTCTTATCAATAAATAAAACAACATTATAAAAGGACTTTGAAGTAATCTAATCCATATATAGAAATGTAACACTAAAGAACTTCAATTTATATACAAATGTGCAAATAAAGTTTGCATGCTAGAGCAAAAATATACTTATTCCCTTACATTCTATGAACCTCTAAAATCTATCTACCGTTCCTAAGGTTTACTTCTAAATTGCCAACAAATATACTTAAAAACAAATATACTATGTTTGTTTTGTTATAGTTGATATTTTATTGTGAGAGAGGAACTAATATTATATCTAGACATTTATAATGATACAATTGAAATCATCATCAAATATAAATTTTTTCAATTATCACAATGAGAATAATCATTATAAGTTTTTCGCAATTGCATCTATTCTTTTACATTTTTGTCAAGCTACTTGCTCAAAAGACAAGGAAAATCTTACAAATGTGATTACAAAATCTTTACCATCATCAAAATTACTAAGAGCTTATGTTTTTTTTTTTCCGTTTGAAGATGAAGAATGTTATGGTGGAACTCTAAATTGTTTATCTTATGGAAAATGGATGATTCTTGGTCAGGACTCTACTCCGTATAATTATGCTGAGATTCATTTTCCCCAATTCGAATATAGGATTGAGTAAAAGTTGTAGTGTTGTTTGGAGATGTATGTGAGTAACAACGATTTGGAGTATTTGGAACCAGAGGAACAATATCATATTTAAATATTTAGGAATGCAAAAGTAGATGTTGATGACATGTTTTCTTTGGCACAAATTAAAACATGAGTTTGGATCACAAATAAGTATCTAAGAGCATCTTTTTCGTATTTAGACTAGTGCTTATGCCCAACCATGTGTTTAAAATCAATACGACTCTAATATTAACATCTAAAACATTGCTCTTTTATACATGATTTGAAAAACGTCATGAGTGAATGTCACCATTATTTGTATTTATGTGTTTTGTTTTTTATAATGTTGTGACTTTTTTGTTGTGGGATTCTTGGTTGTTTTTTGCATGGTTGTAGAATTTTTTGGATAATCCATCGAAGATCACAAAGTGTACGATAAAAAGAAATGAGACTATGTTTGATTCAAATACAAGGTGCTCACATAATGGTTATTCCTCCGTCAGTCTTTCTTTTTCTATTTTTTTCTTTTTTTTAAAGGTTGAATTAACTCTATTATCTCAATTTAATTTGTATTTATTATTGCTGATAAAAAAAATTATCGATCCTCGTAATTGATTCAAAAAATTAGATACTATCTATATTCTGTATCTTACTATCTGGCCGAAACAAAGAGTTCTCATATCAATGAAAAAAATTTGGACAATATCCACTTACCATCTCTTTGAAGAAGGATCGTGTAAAGATAATATTTTGTGTATTCACCTCTTAGTCAAAAAACATTGTTTGCAATTTTATATTTGCTCGTCTTTCAAAATAATAATCTTTTGCAGAGTTAATTCAACTCTGTTTGATTTTAATTTGAACAACTTTTCAAACCATTTTTGCGAGATAAACTGTTTTTATCTCTTCAATTTAAGTCCCAAATAAAATTTTTCGTCTAATAAAATTATTAAAAACGACAACCTAAATTTTGAGTAGTAAATATTACCACTTAATCATGGGTTGAGATTTTAATAGACGAAAATAAAATTTGGTGAATGAGATGGTAAAATTAGAATTCTATAATTATTTGAAGTATTTTTTACAATAACTGTTTGATTTTAATTTGTACAACTTCTACCCATTTTTGCAAGATAAATTGTTTTTATCTCTTCAATTTAAGCCCCAAATAAATTTTTTCGTCTAATAAAATTAGTGAAAAGGACTATCTAAATTTTGACCAGTAAATATTACCACCTAATCATGGGTTGAGATTTTAATAGCCAAAATAAAGTTTGGTGAATAAGTATGTCAAATTAGAATTTTATAATTATTTGAATTATTTTTTGCAATAACTATTTGATTTTAATTTATACAACTTTTCTAACCATTTTTGTGAGTAACTGTTTGATTTTAATTTGTACAACTTCTAACCATTTTTACCAAATAAATTGTTTTTATCTCTTAAATTTAAGACCCAAATAAATTATTTCAACTAATAAAATTAGTAAAAAGTACTACCTAAATTTTGACTAGTAAATATTGTCACCTAACTATGGGATGAGATTTTAATAGACGAAAATAAAGTTTGGTGAATGAAACTGTAAAATTAGAATTCTATAATTATTTGAAGTATTTTTGCAATAACTGTTTGATTTTAATTTGTACAACTTCTAACCATTTTTGCGAGATAAACTGTTTTTATCTCTTCAATTTAAGGCCCAAATAAATTTTTTCAACTAATAAAATTAGTAAAAAGTACTACCTAAATTTTGACTAGTAAATATTACCACCTAACTATGGGTTGAGATTTTAATAGACGAAAATAAAATAAAGTTTGGTGAATGAGACTGTAAAATTAGAATTCTATAATTATTTGAAGTATTTTTTTGCAATAACTGTTTGATTTTATTTTGTACAAATTCGAACCATTTTTGCGATATAAATTCTCTTTATCTCTTCAATTTAAGCTCTAAATAAATTTTTTCGTCTAATAAAATTAGTGAAAAGTACTACCTAAATTTTTACTAGTAAATATTACCACCTAACCATGGGTTGTGATTTTAATGGACGAAAATAAAGTTTGGTAAATGAGACTGTAAAATTAGAATTCAATAATTATTTGAAGTATTTTTTGCAATAACTGTTTGATTTTAATTTGTACAACTTCTAACCATATTTGCAAGATAAATGTTTTTTAGGTTTAATTAATCGTATAGTACCCAGTTTGGAGCTAGTGTGTCAAATAGGTACCCGGTTTTAAAAAAGTGTCAATTACATTTCAACTTTTGAAAATTGTTTCAATTAGGTCCCTTTCAGACAGAGTTGACTAACGCCGTTAGTCAACGTGCCACATGTCAATTTGTAGTTTTTTTATTTATTTTTTTAAAAATTTAATTTTTTTTAATTTTAAATTTTTAAAAAAAAAAATTAAAAATGCCACGTGTCAAGTCCCTGTATGTGACACATGACATTGTCAGTGTCACGTGACATTGTAATGTCACGTGTCAGTGTCACTATCAGATGTCATTGTGATGATTTCGATTTAGTTCCCATTTATGTTTTTTTTTTCCAATTTAGTACCTACTTATGTGTATTTGATTCAATTTTGACCTAATAATTTTTAATAATTAATTTTTTTTAATAAAATTAAAAGTAATTAAGTATAAAAGTTTTAAAAAAATTAAATATTTGATATTTATATTAAAATTTAGTGGTAAAAGTCATTTTATTAAGTCATTTTTAATAAATAAAAAAAGTATAACATTCATACCAATAGAAATTTTGATTTAAAATTAGTAAGAGACAATATTGTTCTATTTTGAAAAAAAAAATTAACAAAACATGAGTACTTAATAAAAAAATAATTAATAAAATAATATGTTAAAAAGTCGTTTTTAATAAAAAAATATTAGTATAACATTTATACAAATAATAAATTTGGTCTGAAATTGAGAGAAACATTATAAATATTAGTACTTAATTTTGTAAAAATATTTATAC
>Ga0214544_1000191_pt1 | contig 97205 bp, 68 predicted proteins | sample CNSS3metaG_FD_160074 | JGI IMG/M metagenome (GOLD analysis project Ga0214544, IMG submission 160074) | Root nodule microbial communities from cowpea collected in UCLA plant growth center, Los Angeles, California, USA - CNSS3 | ecosystem: Host-associated > Plants > Roots > Nodule | place: USA...
CGGAGGTTTTGAAGCCCAGGGTATTTTAGGGGGTTTTGAAACCCATGGTATTTTATGGGGGTTCTGAAACCTATGTTATTTTATGGAGGTTCTAAAACCCATAGTATTTTATGGAGGTTTCAAAATCTACAATATTTTACGGAGGTTTCAAAATTCATGGTAATTAACCGGGGGTTTTAAACCCACAAAACTTAACTGAGATTTTAAAACCTATGTTAAATACAAGAGGATAAAAAACCTCCGTTATTGATTGGTGCTTCCTGGGGTTCGTAAAAACCATGGCTAACACATTCTCCAGGGATGGTTTAGCGGGAGAAATCGAAACCCCGGGTAAAGAACTTAGTAGAGGTTTTAACCCTAGGTAATGTAAAAATAAACCTCCGTTAAAAATATTTTTTCTTGTAGTGGTGTAAGGGGGTGTTTTTGTACTGTGATGTTGTAATTCATGAATATTGACTTTTCAGAAGTATTTGTGGTGATTTGTAATGAACTTATTTAGCAAAGAAATGATGTCAGGAAAGAATGATTCTGCTAACTCTGTGGTACAGAAACCACATATGAGAAAGACACTTATTGAACTATAAGAAGACATTTTCTGTGCGAGATATTAATGGGCTTCACTTGACATGTGAATGATATTTTTATTATTTTGGCACTGTAAAGTTACATTTATGTACTTAAAATAAATTGAAATGAATTAAAAAGTGTTTACGAGAAGAATTAAAAAGTGTTCACGAAATGTCTTGTTCATGAAGCATTTTTTTTGCAACTCTGTTGTACATAAACTACATCTTAAAAAGACAGTTATGGTACTGTAAAAAGACACGTAGTAAACCACATTTATAGGGGATCCATTTGACTTGGGAATAATATTTTAATTGTTGTTGGAGTATTAAGTTCAAGATTATATGTATTTGAAATGAATTAAAAAATGTTCACGAAATGTCCTGTTCATGAAGAAATTTTTTTGCAACTCTGTTGTACATAATATACATCTCAAAAAGGCAGTTATGGAAGAGGAAACAAACACCTACTGAACAACATTTATAGGGGCTCCATTTGACTTGGGAATGATATTTTAATTATTATTGGAGTATTAAGATCAAAATTTTATGTATATGAAATGAATTAAAAAATGTTTACGAAATGTCATGTTCATGAATCAATTTGTTTGCAACTTTATTGTACATAAACTACATCTTAAAAAGGCAGTTATGGTAGTGTAAAAAGACATGTAGTGAAACCCATTTGGAGGGGCTCCATTTGACTTGAGAATGATATTTTAATTGTTGTTGGAGTATTAAGATCAAGATTTTATGTATATGAAATGAATTAAAACAATTTCACGAAATAATGTTCATGAAGCAATTTTTTTTGCAACTCTGTTGTACATAAACTACATCTTAAAAAGGCAGTTATGGAACTATAAAAAGACACGTAGTGAACAACATTTATAGGGGCTCCATTTGACTTGGGAATGATAATTTAATTGTTGTTGGAGTATTAAGATCAAGATTATATGTATTGGAAATGAATTAAAAAATGTTGACGAAATGTCTTGTTCATGAAGCAATTTTTTTGCAACTCTATTGTACATAAACTACATCATAAAAAGTCAGTTATGGTATTGTAAAAAGACACGTAGTGCACCACATTTATAGGGTATTCATTTGACTTGGGAATGATAATTTAATTATTGTTGGAGTATTAAGCTCAAGATTATATTGAATCCAAATGAATTAAAAAATGTTTACGAAATATCATGTTCATGAATCAATTTTTTTGCAACTTTGTTGTACATAATATACATCTCAAAAAGGTAGTTATAAAAAAGGAAACAAACACCTACTGAACAACATTTATAAGGACTCCATTTGACTTGAGAATGATAATTTAATTGTTATTGGAGTATTATGATCAATATTTTATGTATATGAAATGAATTAAAAAATGTTTACAAAATGTCGTGTTCATGAACAAATTTTTTTGCAACTCTATTGCACATAAACGACATCTAAAAAAGGTAGTTACAACACTATAAAAAGACACGTAGTGAAACCCATTTGTAGGAGCTCCATTTGACTTGAGAATGATATTTTAATTGTTGTTGGAGTATTAAGATCAAGATTTTATGTATATGAAATGAATTAAAAAAATTTCATGAAATGTCATGTGCATGAAGCAATTTTTTTGCAACTCTGTTGTACATAAACTACCTCTTAAAAAGATTGATATGGTACTCTAAAAAGACACATAGTGAAACTCATTTGTAGGGTCTCCATTTGACTTGAGAATGATATTTTAATTGTTTTTTAGTATTAAGATCAAGATTTTATGTATATGAAATGAATTAAAAAATGTTTACAAAATGTCATGTTCATGAATCAATTTTTTTGCAACTCTGTTGTACATAAAATACATCTCAAAAAGACAGGTATGGAAGTAGAAACAAACACGTACTAAACCCTATTTTGACGAGCTCCATTTAAGTTGGTAATCATACTTGAATTATTGTGGTACAATTGAGTTATTTAATGATCAGAAGTAATTAAGTGCACAAATGTAAGAACATTAGTCTCCTTAATAATGACTGTCATAAAAATGGCATGTCTTGTCCTTAATTAAATTGTGCAATAGATTGCACTAACATGATTTCAATTCAAAAAATGTTCATAAACAACACACATGTTGTATCCAACAAAAGCAAATACTGGACAAAATATATAATTTTACTATTGTGTGTTATTTGCAAAAATATCAAATGTCATTGACAAACAACAACCACATAACTTAGAATTTGTTTGTCAATGTCATCAGACTTCAATACATGACAATGTCTTATCCACACAAAAATGTGTTATCCATTGAACTTACAACCTGCAAACACAATATAATTTGTTATGTTGTGGTTCATGTAATGGACTTAAAAATTTACGAAATTCATATTATATTTCTATACCATAATTGGGACAATGTTATAGACATTTGAGTGTTGAACTCATTGGTTTCAAGCAAGGTTAATAAGGACATGAAACCTAAATTTGGGACACTTGAATTTTGCATCATAATTAAGGAACAGTCAGTTAAGGAAGTGGAAGTATTTTTTTACAGTTCAACTTAGTAAATGTTTTGTATACAAACCCATTCAGCTGTATTTGTTCCTTGATCATCATAATGTTAGTACTCATTGGAGACATGACCATCCATAGGTGCCTACAAATTATTTGAATGTTTTTAGTGACATACTTATTAACCCATGGTAACTGTTATAATGCATGAATTACTTACATGAGTGTTGTAGTGTGTTTTTAAATTTGGTTAGGCGAACTTCTTTTTCTTGCCAACCTTCTCGACGAATGATTTCATCCTTAATATACGTGGTCGGCCCTTTCTGTTCACAGCAATGGGGCTTCGCACAATTGTGTGAATTATTCCAAAGGGGGTCGGACAGTTACTTTGGTTCTGCATATCCGCACAACATTGTCCAATGGGGGTGTGTAAGGACTTCAACTGATTAAAAAACATTTCAGTCCCCAATTCAGTCTTGCATGCGACATCCACAATGTCAAAGAATTCTTTGCACAACGTTTGGTACCTCTGCATTTGCGGATCGTTACTTTTGGTGTTGTAAGGTATTATGTATCTTGAGTGTATAGTTTTGACTTCTTCTTAGGCAAGCACAACCAAATAGTGGCGGCACAGTATCCCACGAAACTTAAACAACAAGCAAGTGCAAGTGATTGTTTCAGTCTTACATTTGTAAACAACTTTGTGGTACTTGTTTCCACAATTGTCGACCCATAAACACTCTTGCAGCACCACGTAATTGGAGACAAAGTCGTTGACATCAACATCTTTTATGACACAATTCATTTTGGATCTAAACTCATTTTGAATCTCCCCGAACTTTCCATTTGTGTAATTTTCTTGAAACTGACGTTCTATCAAGGAATGAGTTGCGCATGGAATAGTTGTGTTGATTGAGGCAAAGTCAACTTCACATTCCTTTTCCACTTTGTGTCTTAGTGCATTGTCATATTGCACAACAAACTAATGCAATGTAGTTGTGGAATTGATAAATCCATTAAAAAAATACATTTAGTCCCTCACTCCGCTGTGTGGTTTGTAAGACCCGTGAAAATTAAAATAATTAAATAAATAATTAATTAATAAATGTGGGTAGTGGGAGCCTTTAAGACATTAATTATTGATTTATATGACGTGGAAAAGTACTAGCTCAAGTGGTTGAGAGTACTTGATTGTGTGAGAGGACTTGGGTTTGAATCTTATGGTGTGTTAAATTGTGTGTTATTTAATTTACTATTACTTTTAATAATATGCTTGATCATGTTGAGTGATAATATAATCATAGAATTATATTAAATATCATGAAACATGAATTGGGTTGATGGTTTAGCATTGACTTGGTATTGACGTGGTTGTGGGTTCAAGTCTTGGAGAACCCAAATTAAACTTTATTTTTGCCAAACTTAGTTTTGGCTTGAATGTGAAGAGTTGAAGGAAAACCTAGATGCATGGGCAGCCAAGTTTGGCTGAAAAACAGACTATAAAGGAGTAATGAATGATAATAAACATTACCATTAAAAACTTAAATTTCGTTTTTGGTAATTACCTATTGGTAAGACACCTTTAAAAGGCAAGAAATTAGGTTAGGAGAAGGGTTTTGCAAAGCTGAAATTTACTATTACTTTTAATAATATGCTTGATCATGTTGAGTGATAATATAATCATAGAATTATATTAAATATCACGAAACATGAATTGGGTTGATGGTTTAGCATTGATTTGGTATTGACATGGTTGTGGGTTCAAGTCTTGGAGAACCTAAATTAAACTTTATTTTTGCCAAACTTAGTTTTGGCTCGAATGTGAAGAGTTGAAGGAAAACCTAGATGCATGGGCAGCCAAGTTTGGCTGAAAAATGGACTATAAAGGAGTAATGAATGATAATAAACATTACCATTAAAAACTTAAATTTCGTTTTTGGTAATTACCTATTGGTAAGGCACCTTTAAAAGGCAAGAAATTAGGTTAGGAGAAGGGTTTTGCAAAGCTGAAATTGCACTAAGAAAATAGGACACGAATTTTGTTAGAGTGGCGAGGTTTGAACGAGGTTTTTGGAGTTGAATTGAGAAGAACCAAGGAAAGCTTTTAGTGATCAAGGGAAGAGCTTGTAATTTTCAAATTTGGCAAAGGAATTCAGGTAATGGGAGTTTTACGCGTTAAGTTTATGTTTAATTCTGATTGATATGATAATTAAAGTACCTTCCACATTAATCTTATTTTAAATGTGATTGGCATGATAAATAGGGTAATTTCATGTGTTGATTATTTTAAGTTTGATTGGCATGCTAAGTATGGTATGATTAGGTATGAATTATAAATTCCATTTTTCAATTTGTGGTTCTGGGAAATTTCCAGAATTAGTTTGGTTGGTGGTGAACTACCACCAGACGGTCTATTCCTTGTTACACCATTTAGGGTTCCTGCAGAGGAACCACCTACCAAAAATAGTGTAAAAATAGCCTGTTTGACCAACATTGACCGCCCTTGCCCAGAGTTGACTGGTTGACCAGTGTTGACTCGTTGACTGTCTAGTGAGAGGCTGCCACGTGTCAGAGCAGTCTCTCACTCATGACAGAATTCTCTTTCTGCAATTAGGGTTTAGTCGTCGCAAGGGGCCGTTTTGCAGGTTCTGATTGTGGCCACGGGTTCTCCCATGGAGGACACATTCGACGTCGCGTTTTCGGCAGTTGCGGTGTGGACAACGCAAGGTATACACTACAGCGAAATTGGTGGAATTCTGGCAGCATGGGTGTAGGGTTCATGCGAAAGTGTGGGGGTGCGTGTTGATGTGGGATTGCTGGTAGTTCGGGTCCATTCTGGTAGGTTGCGGGGGCGAAACTTGAGCCATGCGAGTTCGAGAGGTACTGCAATGGCAGACGCCGGCAGTGGGACAGTGCGGAGGGGAGTTGAGACACAACAACGACAATGGTGAAGCGATGGAAGGCACGATGGTTTTGTGAATCATGAAGGTTGGTTCGCGCATCGTGAAGCGATGGAGGCGCGATAGAGGCACGACGGAGCCCGAGGGAGGCGTGGAAGTTGCTGAAGAGGGTGGTCGTCGTCCCTGTGAGAGCTGTCACGGTGTGGTGGGGGCTGCTGGACGCGCGGAGAAGACGACACAGACGCAGACGTCGATTGCAGCAGCAGAGGGGCTATGGTTTCCGACGAGGGCGTGACGACGGTGGCTTTCCAGCGTGTGCCGTGGTGGCCGGACATGGTCGTGGCGGCTGCGAAGTGTGGCGGCTGCAGAGTGGATTGGTGCAGAAGAGATAGAAGAAGGAGATTAGGGTTAGGGTTTTGGTTGTGTGAAGGAGAGAGAGAGAGAGTGATGAGGTGGCATGTTTTGATTGGTGATTTGAGTTAGTGGAGGATTGATGATGTGACACACTGTGAGTAGTTAATTTAGTAAGTGGAGGATTGCCACGTGACGCAATCTGGTGGACGGGAGTTTAAGTGATATTAAGGGTGTAAAGTAGTAAAAAGAAGGGGTGCAGAAAAGAAATAGAAAGTCCAATTGCAGAAGGGGGTGTAAACCTGAAAACAGGAGGTGCAGTTAGCTCTAGAAATGTTTTTTTCAGAAATAGATAATCCAATTGGAAAAAAGGGGTGTAAACATGAGAATTGGGGGTGCATTTAGTACCTGAACTATTTCTCTCCAAAATTCCTATTTTGAGACTTAATTTATGAATTAAAATATTCATTATTTACACTCTTAAGGACCTAAATTAAATTACAGTTGCATTATTAAACTCAATAATATCCAATAATATAGTATGCAACTAAATACAATTTTTAAGCGCAAATCTAATATTAAATTCCCAAAAATTAATTATTGAATGTGAGCCAAGGTTTGACTCATCATACCTTCTAGGCAGTTTGGAAGCAGTAGTGCCTGGCGGTACGTATCCCCCGCCAGACTTTTTACTGCAACAATATTGGTGTGATTGTGTGATATATATAATTGTGCAATATTTATATATATGTGTAATTTGTTAGCTTACCCTATCTGCTTGTGTTTGGCGATGATCGTGTACGCGGTACATGGGAGTAGAGATTATTGTAGGTGGATCTGGTGAGACCTATAGACGGAGCGGGGCTAGTTTTGGGAGAAGATCTTATCAAAACTTTTATGAAGTTTTCTTTTATGCTTTCAAATAAATTGTAATTATGAATATTCTAGACTTTTGGATAATTAAAATCTTATTTATACTCATGAATTTTGGTTTATTGTGAAAGTAATAAAAGTTTTTAATTTTCCCGCGTTTTGGGAATATCAGTTATAATAAATGAAGTTTTATTATTTACTTCTTTATTTTATTATTTAAATCCGTAATATCTGATCAAGATGTTACATGGTTGACATTCCAGCCCAAAAGTTGCTCTTCAAGTATGCCGACACCCATCAAGATTTGTCCTCATATAGTGTTCGTAGCCATTCATTGTTTTGTAATTCATATTTTATCAAGAATTGAGACCAACCACTTTCAAAGTCATGGACATTCACAGTCTCGTATACCAATTTCTTGAATTCACACTTAATTCCTCTGTATTGGGAGTACCCTTGTAGCTTCTCGGGTATTTTTTTCATTATGTGCCAAAGGCACCATCTATGCCTAGTATTTGGAAATAATATTTCAATTGTGTTTTGCATAGCTTTGAATTGATCTATGACAATGCTGTCAGGTGACTTATTTGACATGCATCGACGCCAACACTAAAATAGCCAAACAAAGGTAGATGTATCTTTTGATGACAACAATCCACATCCTAATAATATTGATTGCACATGGTGATTGACACCAACAAATGGTGTGTAAGACCCGGGAAAAATAAATAAATAAATATTTATTTAATAAATGCGAGGGCGAGAATCTCTAAGTTAAATAATGTGGAAAGAGAAAACAAGGAATAATACTAGCTCAAGTGGTTGAGGGTACTTGATTGTATGAAAGGTCTTGGGTTCAAGTCTTGTATGTGACATTATGGTGTTAATAAATTATTTAATTTGTTTTGTATGGGGATAAGATCTCGTAACTTAATGTATAAGCACATGTGTGCATAAATTACCATGAAATATGAATTGGTTGAATGGTTGTGAAATTGTTTGGTAATTTAGTAAGGGTAGGTTCGAACATTGGCTAGCACAATTTAGCCTTATTTGCATTTTATTATTTTTTTGGTTCTGCAATGTTAGGGAAAACCTAGAAACCCTAGTAGCCAAGGAACTAAAGAGACACGGAATAATTTGTTACACCGCAATAAACTCACATGTTAATGGGTTAATTGTTATTTTCGTTTTGGGTAATTAAGGGAGAATTAATAAGGCTAATAATGGATGAAAAGGAGGAGATTGGTGCTCTTGGGAAGGCATTTTCGTGTGACTACCAAAAGGGAGTTTTAGAACCCTAAAACCAGAACTTAGGAGAGTGTTGGAAGGCTGGAAGGAGTGCCTAAGAGTGGTGCTCAAATGGGAGATCAATTATGGTGTAGGGAAGGATTCTAAGAGTACTTTTGGAGCCAGAATTTCAGGTTAGGGGAGCTGTCATTTCTTGTTTTAATGATATTATATGTAATTGTGTTATATATTGATGCATGAAAGCTTTCTCCTGAACCAAATTCTTTTATCATTTAACCTCTTGATGTTTGTTGTATGCAATTTTAGAGAGAGTATCTGAATGCTTGTGGTTTCCATTGTATTGAGTACCCTATGTGACTCCATCACTACTATGATTATTATGATTTTTCTTTTCTTAACCTGTTGTGATATTTAGAGTTTTTCTCCTAAATGCAGCACAATTATTATTATAATTATTAGTTTATTTTATTACTATTATTACTTTTATTATTTTTACTATTATTGTGACATCCCAATTAAATAGAATAAATTTACTCAATAAAGTATCACAAAATTATAATACTAAAGGAGCAATCAGATGAACATGGAATATAAGAAAGTTAACTGTTACAATCATCCAAGAGTGTACATGAATAGGAACTTAGGCATACCACAATGCCCTAATCAAAACGTAATCTAAAAGGGTTCAATAGTTTTGCAAAAGGGGTTGCCACTAAGGCAACTATTACAAAAGGCCCCATGGCCATGAAACTTCTCCTAAGAATAATCTAAGCTGCACCTCTGCTACCCTCAGATCCACCTTGAACATCCCTCTCATCTGCTCCCACCAAAAGGTGATCATTGCAAAAAGGAAATAAGACAAGCACAAACACGAAATGAAAGGGTAAGCTAGTGTAATTTAAATTTAACATATTATAGCATATAAGTACGTAAAACAGTCCAAGCAAGCAAATCAGTAGGGCTAAAGAATCATGTTATGGCAAACGAGCAAGACACTATGACTCAATTATCCAGATAAATATAATAAGATCGGATTCACTGGACGCTTAGACTTGTGGTGGCCTCTACTGCTCTGCAGAGCCATTGCCAATGGGTTTCACCCTACCACACACAAGGTTAGCCTTTAAGCGTCTAAGGCCATTATCCTGCTAGAGACTAGAGCCTCCCGCTACTCTCACCACTTGGGTCAGTTTGCTCTACTTGAGACTCACTGACCCTTTAGAGTTTCGGGATGCGATCCTTACTTGAATCATTATCTTAATATATACACTACACACCACCATGAGATCTCCTCACGGGACTCATGGAATTACGCCTATCTCACACCAAATTCATGTTTCATACAATAACCACCACCTTTATCTCAAACATCCAATCCTCATGCAAGTTCTCAACCAACCAAACAAAAATCCATGTGTTGCTCATGCCAACATACCAATTTTAGTTCATAGGAATCAAACAACCATATATATTCACATACTTCAGGTTTTGAAAAGGGTGATTAAATAAATCACACAAACCACCAATCAAACCAGAAAGAAAATAGAGTTGAAGCAACCCGCTGCAGCAGCCTCGCTCAAGCTAGGAGTCCTCGCCCAGACGGGCCTGCAACAGTGGGTCCCTGAAGATTTCACGAACTCTCGCTTAGGCGAGGCTGTCTCGCCTGAGCGAGCTGGTCTGTCGCTCAAAACGCAGCCCCTCGCCTGGGCGAGTGCTCGAGGCAGAACCCTAGGCGAGCCTCTGGTATTCTCACCTAGGCGAGACGAGCTCGCTTGGGCGAGAATATCAGTTCTCCCCCACTGTTCCACGCATGCAACATCAGAACAAATCCAGCCAGGCATTTTAATTCAATCTCACACCAGCACAAGCATTTTTTAAATCATTTTATGCATGAAACAGTAGTGAAGCAAGCAACATATTCTAAAAACGAAAACCTAGCTTCCCTTACCTCTGTTTTGAGTACCAAAAGCAAACAGACCCTAACTAAGGGGTACCATAGCTCTAGTAACTAGAGTAGTGAGCTGAAACGTGAAAACTGGGACAAAACGAGGTTAATAGATGGAACCCTAACCGACCAACATGCTCAAACAATGTAAAGAGGGGGGGAACAAATCCAAAACCCTAAGGTTCAACTTACTTGAAGACAAAATGGGTTTCACCAGCTTGGAGACGTAAGAATGGTTTGCCCTAACAAAGCACCTTGCTGGAGATATGAGAAGGAGAGGAAGGAGATGTTTCTGAAAAGGTGACAAGTGAGGAATGTGTCAGCTGGAAGGGGTATTGGGTCCTCTTGGGGGGCTGGTCTTGGGCCTACGAAGAGGTCAGGCCCAAACACATAAGGCTGAAAAATGGGGCTTACAATTATTGTTATTATTATTATTATTATTATTATTATTATTATTATTATTTTTGTTATTATTATTTATATTATTATTATTATTATTTATATATTATTATTAGTTATTATTATTCTTATTCTTATTTTTATTATTATTACTATTATTATTATTATTAATATTATTATTCTTATTATTTTATTTTACTATTATTATTATTAATATTTTATTTTATTTTATTTATTATTATTATTTTTATTATTATTAATATTATTAATAATATTACTATTATTATTACTACTCATATTATTATTATTGTTTTTATTTTATTTTCTATTATTTTATTTTTATTGTTATTATTATTATTATTACTATTATTATAATTATTATTTATTATTATAATTATTACTATTCTTATCATTATAATTCTTATTTTTATTATTATTATTATTATTATATATATTATTATTACTAGTTATTATTATTATTTTTATTATTATTATTACTATTGTTATTGTTATTATTAATATTTTATTTACTATTATTATTAATACTTTATTTTATTTTATTTTATTATTTTTATTTTTATTTTTATTATTATTTTTACTACTATTATTGCTATTATTATAATTATTATTTTCTTATTATTTATATTATTATTATTTATATATATTATTATTAGTTATTATTTTTATTATTATTATTTTTATTATTATTATTATTATTATTATTATTCTTATTCTTATTATTTTATTGTACTATTGTTATTAATATTTTATTATTATTATTATTATTATTATTATTTCTATTATTATTGTTTTAATTTTATTTTATTATAAATTATTTTAATTTTGTTATTATTATTATTATTATTATTCTTATTATTTTATTTTACTATTATTATTAATATTTTATTATTATTATTATTATTTTAATTATTATTGTTTTTATTTTATTTTATTTTACTATTATTTTATTTTTATTGTTATTATTATTATTAATACTATTATTATAATTATTATTTATTATTATTATTATTACTATTTATTATAATTATTAAATTTATTATATATATATATATATATATATTTTAATACCTGTTATTATTATTATTATTACTTTTATTATTATTACTATTATTTTTATTATTTTTATTTTTATTATTATTACTATTACTATTATTATTATTATTATTATTTTATTTTACCATTATTATTAATATTTTATTTTATTTTATCATTATTATTATTATTATTTATTTTACTATTATTTTATTATTATTTTTTCATTTTATTTTATTTTATTATTGTTTTCATTACTATTATTTTTATTTTTATTGTTTTGTTTTATTATTATTATTATTATTGTTGTTGTTGTTGTTGTTGTTGTTATTTTTATTATTAATATTATTATTGTTTTATTGTCCGTGCAATATTTTGGGGCAATGTTTATGTATTCTTCCAGGTTTTGTATATTGTTTGGTTGTTCAGAATTGTGTTAGACTATGATCTAGTCATGTGATTATGACTGGATAAGCATATTTCATGTTATGGATTGTGTGTATAGTGCTTGGGATTCTTTGAAACTTGCTTCAAAGTGCCAAAAATAACTAGCAATGACGCTATCGGCGCCTAGCGGCTCGCGATGTGCTGCCAGGTGATAAGGGAAAACTAGAGAAGCTTGGAATGCATGGCGTCTGGCGGAAAATGTAATCCTGCTAGGCGGAAAAGATCTGATAGAGGCTCTGGAAAGCATATGGCGCCTAGAAGCGTGAGGTGTCTGCCAGGCGGTTTGGATCCAAGTTTTGCTTAGCGACGTGAGAGGTGCACCAGGCGGTTTTGGGTGTAGAGTTGGATGCGAGGAGGATTCCTACATCGCTTTGGATAGAGATCATGAGGTGATGCTTTGCTGGGGGCCCAGTTACAAGTGTAACTTGTATTGGGGTAACACGTGGCCACTCTAGGTTGTAGCCTGGTGATTTAGGAAGTCCAGTGGAGTGTGCGAGATCGTGGCTCGTACGGCGAGGTTTCGAATGATTGCCCTCTTCAGTGCACCTGATAGAGTGTTGGTAGTCTGGGAACAACTACAAACTTATGTTTGTTTTGGGGAACTCCACTTGGTGTAGCGGTGCGAGACCATGGCAAATTTATTCCCGCGTGTGGACTATCAGGTGGTGGCCTGTAGTTGGAGGGGCGAGTAGACACTCGTGCAGCAAAGATCAATCAGTGTACTCATCAAAGGGTGTAGAATCAAGATGCGTCCGAAAGAATGTTTGGAAGTGGAGGATTGAGGGTTTGGGGCTAACACGGGTCATGCTTATGAAATGCTTTAATTATGCCATGTTGTATTTGTCCTTTTTGTATTGAGCTCACCTTATCAGTGTGTGTATGGCGATGATCATGTAACTTGTTACATGGGAGCAGATGTTGATGCAGGTGAGCATGTGGATGCCTAGAGTCGGAGTGGGGGCCAACTATGGGAGTTTTAATAGTTTTCTTCATAGAAGCTTCATAGACTATTTTTTTGTAATGGTTTTATAAATAGTTTATAATTGTAATAATTGAATGCCGTGAATTTTAGTTATAATTGGCGCGTTGAAATAAAGTTTTAAATTTTCTCGCGTTTTGGGAAAAGGAATTATCGTAAATGCGATTTTATACTTATATCCCTATAATAATTATTTAAATTAGTAATATCCGACTGGGATGTTACATGGTGCAAATGGCATGCCATACTTGTTGGTTAAATAAGTTGTGTCGAATGAAATGACATCTCCAAATTCTTCTCATGTTGCATGGCTACGCGTATGAACCCAAAATATATTTGAGATTCGATCATCTGAATCCAAGTCAATGTTATAGAATAAGTCATGGTTCAATTGTCGCATGTTTGAGAAGTGTGTTATCAAAGCCTGCAGATCACCATCCTTGCACAATCTCCTTCTTTGCTTTTCGATGTAATTTCTCACATCACGCTCAACAAATGGAACATTTTCAAAGCCACCTGCTTCACAAACTAATGACTGGAAACTCTTGTTAATGCAGACACCAGCTTCATCATTCATATCTAATGTCCTCTTGACCTGCATGATGATTTTTTTGTTTCCACGTATCAACCTTGACTTTTCTGGACTAAGGTCGTGGTTGTGGACATTGTTAACATTGCGTATATATACCACTGCCCTTCCTTTTTCACACTGTTAATTCTGGCAGCACATTGTTTTCTCTGTGTTGGGAGACTTTTTAATTCTGGAGGAATTGTCGATTGACACTTCCCTTCACGACTGCAAACTAATTTGATGAAGCATAACTCATTGTCTTCTCCTTTAGATGAACTTCTAATTCTCACACCAAACCCACATTTAATAGTGTGCTTCCTATAAAATTGCTTCAGTTCCTCGACACTTTCGAAAGTCATGCCAACTTCAGGAACTTCTTCCTTGATGTTATTTGTAAGACCTGAGAAAAATAAATAAATAAATATTTAATAAATACGAGGGCATGAATCCTTAAGTTCATTAATATGGAGAAAGAAGACATGGAGCAATGGTAGCTTAAGTGGTTAAGAGTACTTGATTTCTGTATGTCATTAGTGTATTAATTTAATTGTTTTATTATTTTAATAATATGCTTGACCATGGTGTGATAATATAATCCTAAAGGTGCTGGATTTATCATGAAACATGAATTGATTGAATGGTTGTGTAATTTTTTGGTAATTGAGTTAGGGTAGGTTTGAACCTTGGCTAGCACAATTTAGCCTTGACTTATTTGCATTTTATTAGGATCATTAGTGTATTAATTTAATTGTTTTATTATTTTAATAATATGCTTGACCATGGTGTGATAATATAATCCTAGAGGTGCTGGATTTATCATGAAACGTGAATTGATTGAATGGTTGTTTAATTGTTTGGTAACTGAGTTAGGTTAGGTTTGAACCTTGGCTAGCACAATTTAGCCTTGACTTATTTGCATTTTATTAGGAGAGTGTTAGAAGGCTGGAAGGAGTGCCCAAGGGTGGAGATCAAATGGGAGATCAATTATGGTGTAAGGAAGGATTCTAAGAGTACTTTTGGAGCCAGAATTCCAGGTTAGGGGAGCTGCCATTTCCTGTTTTAATAATTATATGCAATTGTGTTATATATTGATGCATGAAAGTTTGTCGTATATGGATTTAGAGAGAGTATGTGTGTACTTGTGATTTTTGTTGCATTGAGTTTTCTTTGTGATCTAATCATTGCTATGATTATCATGATTCTTCTTTTTGACTTTTGTGACCAGATCATTACTATGATTATCATGATTCTTCTTTTTGGTTTGACGAGATGTTTAGACTTTTTCTTCTAAATAAGGCACACTTAATATTATTCTTATTATTAATTTTATTTTATTTTACAATTATTAATATTATTAATATTATTATTATTATTAATATTATTATTCTTATTCTCATTATTATTATTATTATTATTTTATTTTTATTATTTTATTATAATTATAATAATAATTATTATTATTTCTATTATTGATATTGTTATTTTTATTATTACTATTAATATTTTTTTTGTTTTTGTTTTATTTTACTATTATTATTACGATCACTATCTTTTTTATTTTTTTATTTTTATTTTTATTACTACTTTTATATTTATTATTATTATTGTTATTTTGATTGTTATTATTAATTTCATTTTATTTAATTTTACTATTATATTCATTAGTATTATTATTTTATTTTATTTTACTATTATTTTATTATATTATTTTTATTATCATTGTTTTGTTTTGTTGATGATTTTATTATCATTATTACTATTTTATTATTACTGTTTATTTTATCATAATTATTATTTTATTTTATAAATATTAGTGTTTTATTATTATTGCCTCATTTTATTTTATTTTTATTTTTATTTTTAAAATTTCGTTTTATTATTATTATTATTATTATTATTAACATAATAATTACTATTTATATTATTTATATTACTATTATTTGTATTACTATTTTGATTATTATTACTATTATCTCATTTTATTTTATTTTATAATTATCTTTATTATTCTTATTATTCTTATTTTATTTATTTTATTTTACAATTATTTTATTATTATTGTTATTATTATCAATGTTTTGTTTTATTGATTATTTTATTATTATTATTATTATTTTATCATTGTTTTATTTTATCATTATTATTATTATTTTATTTTATTAATATTACTGTTTTTTTATTATTGTTTAATTTTATTTTATTATTATTATTTTTTTATATGATTATCATTTTTAAAATTTCGTTTCATTACAATTAATATATTTATTATTATTATTAATATGATTATTATTTATATTATTATTACTATTATTTTATTATTATTTTCATTATTATTATGACTATTTTTATTTTCATTATTTTTATTTTTATTATTATTATTATTATTATTATTATTATTATTATTATTATATTCATTTCCTTTTATTTTATAATTATCTTTATCTGTGTAAGGCCCATTAATTTTGGCTTACTATTTTTCTGCCCTAGAGTAAAGGGTTGCCCCTTGTGCTTGGGCCTAGAGTTGGCCCAACTGATAAAACATGTTTCAGTTACCCTAACGCTCCACTTTCCTTGCATTCACAGAACCTTCAGCCATTCCTCTCCACTGTACCGCTAGAGCTCTGCTAGGGTTTTGACTCCCACCTCGAACCAGTTCGCCTTGGAGCTCAAGTAGTGATTCCTCTTCCACGTAAGTAACTCTGACCCTACCATATTTACTTCCTGAGCTATTCTTCGCGTTTTACCGTTTAGGGTTCGATCTAATCTCGTTTTCTCCCACTGTTCCGCTGTTTCGCCAGTTCTTCAAATCCATCACTCGAGCTGCTGTGCTCCGAGGTTCCGCGTCGAAGTTCTGTTAGCCTTTTTCCAGGTACGGGGAGTTAGAGTTTCTAGTTTCGAGTCATTTTGAACTGCGTTTGAGCTGGTTATTGATCTTATGGCTTGGTCTCTCGTTTTGATGCGTGCGAATGTCTGGTATGATTTGTTTGGTTGAGAAGCATAGCTGTTACAGGAGAACAGTGGCGAGACCTGTTAATCTCGCCCAAGCGAGCCAGTCTCGCCTAGGCGAGATGATCAGGGAGCTCGCCCAGGACTTTTGCGCGAAAGGTCGCCCAGGCGACCAACTCGACTTTTAAGCGAGCAGACAACTCGCCCAGACGAGAGGGGTCTCGCCTAAGCGAGATCCCGCGTTGTTCATGCTCATGTTTTTGTGCCCTCGCCTAGGCGGAGGGGGAACTCGCCTGAGCGAGACTGTCTCGCCTGAGCGAGACCCCTCAACCTGAGTGAGGTGCTGGGCGAGACAGTACTGTGATTGGATGTCTGTTTGTTCCTGAATGATCTGTTTTGGTTGAGTATGATTGTATGATGAGTAATATGTATATAATAGAGCATGAGGTATGTTTGGCATGATTCATGAATTGTCGATGATGGGCTTGGTATGAGGATTGGCATGTGAATTAAATGAGGCGGGTATTATTAAAGTGGCCTGATAACATGATGAGTTGGATCTTACTTACATGAATAAACTATGAGGTGTTGGAATGAGTTGGGCCTGGATCATGAAAGGCGTTGGCTTCAAAGGTTGGTACGAGTGATGTATGTCTATGCGTGGTAATTATCATTTTGGCTATGTGAATGAGGTTGATCTGTGTCAGTGCATAATTCCTTGGGGTCTCTAGGTGAGACTTTCAGGGTTGCGCTTCAGTGGTCGGGACGTAATTCCATGACCCTGTTAGTGGGTGTCCATGGTGGTGCCCCATTTGTATAACTAGGTAAGGATTCAAGATAAGGTTGCATCCTGACACTCTGAGGAGCCAGTTAGTCTCACCTAAAGCGGACTGACTCCTGTGATGAGAGTAGTAGGAGGCCTGAAATCCATTAAGGGCTAACCTTGTGGTGAGGGAAATTTGATTCATCGTAACACTTGTCTTACATAGCTCAGGATCGATCAGCTCAGGGTTGAGCAGAGGTATCCACCACAAGTGCAAGCATCTGCTGAATCTGACCAAGTTATACGTATCCGGATGAGTCGAGTCGAGTCGTAGTGTATTGAATGAAGAGTCATAACATGTTTGGTTGTTATATGGATGTGAGATGATGAAAATATATTTGACTATATGATGCATATGTTGTTGGCTCTAGCTTACCCGTTTTGTTGCATGGTTGTGTTGTATGTGGCTGTTCTTTCTTGCGATGATCATCAACTTGGTTGATGGGAGCAGATGGGCGAGGTCCTCGTGGTCAACAAGGGAATGGCGATTCCGCTACTTAGCCATCTGGGCTGGATCTTATACTTCTTTCCTTCATGCTTTCTTTAGGACTATGGCCCCTGTATTCGTGGTTATTAGATTGTAAACTTTTAGTTAAACCGTTATCCTGCTTTTGTTGGCATCGTGGCGTGCCTAGTTTTGTAGGGGTGATGTTGAGAACCCGAAGACTGTGTTGTTATACTATCTTATGTGTGACGTTTCCTTTAATTGCGTTTATAAATTAAATGGAACGTTACAATCTGCATTATTATTTATATTTTATTTTATTTATTTTATTTTACTATTATTTTATTATTATTTTTATTATTATCGTTGTTTTATTTTATTTATAATTTTATTATCATTATTATTTATTATTATTGCTTTATTTATTTTTTATTATTTTATTATTATTATTATTTTATCTTATTAGTATTATTACTATTATTATTATTAATATTATTATTCTTATTCTCATTATTATTATTATTATTTTATTTTTATTATTTTATTATAATTATAATAATAATAATTATTATTTCTATTATTAATATTTTTATTTTTATTATTACTATTAATATATTTTTATTTTTATTTTATTTTACTATTATTATTACGATCACTATCTTTTTTACTTTTTTATTCTTATTTGTATTACTACTTTTATATTTATTATTATTATTATTATTATTTTGATTGTTATTATTAATTTAATTTAATTTAATTTTATAATTATATTCATTAGTATTATTATTTTATTTTTATTATCATTGTTTTGTTTTGTTGATGATTTTATTACCATTATTACTATTTTATTATTACTGTTTTATTTTATCATAATTATTATTTTATTTTATAAATATTACTGTTTTATTATTATTGCCTCATTTTATTTTATTATTATTTTTATTTTTAAAATTTCGTTTTATTATAATTATTATTATTAACATAATAATTACTATTTATATTATTTATGTTATTATTATTTGTATTACTATTTTTATTATTATTACTATTATCTCATTTTATTTTATTTTATAATTATTCTTATTATTCTTATTATTCTTATTTTATTTATTTTATTTTACAATTATTTTATTATTATTGTTATTATTATCAATGTTTTGTTTTATTGATTATTTTATTATTATTATTATTATTATTATTATTATTATATTCATTTCCTTTTATTTTATAATTATCTTTATCTTCATTATTATTTATATTTTATTTTTTTATTTTATTTTACTATTATTTTATTATTATTATTTTTATTATTATCGTTGTTTTATTTTATTTATAATTTTACTATCATTATTATTTATTATTATTGCTTTATTTATTTATTATTATTTTTATTATTATTATTTTATCTTATTATGTTATCTTATTAGTATTATTGTTTAACTATTATTGTTTCATTTTATTTTATATTTTTTTATTTGTATTGTTTCGTTTTATTATTATTATTATTATTATTATTATCATTATTGTTGTTGTTGTTTTGTTTTTATTATTATCATTATTACTCTTTTATTATTTGTGTGATATTTTGGGGCAATGGTTATGAGTTCTTCTTGGTTTGTATATTGTTTGGTTGTGCAGTATTGTGTGTTAGGTATAACACTTTGTTTTGATAGTTTTATGTGGATTTATTGTGATTTTCCGGGATGTATAAATGCAAGAATATAGTTGTGTTTGATGTATGCCATGTGATATTGTGTAGTTGAGTTCAACTTAATGATATGAAAGTGTATTTACTTATCGTGGATGCATATTTTTCGTGCACTGAGTCTCTTGTGTAAATTGGTTCATTAGAACCTATTCTAGAGTGCCAAATAATAGTAAATTACAAGTTACTGGTGTGGCATCTGGCAGAATGGTGTAACATGCCAGGAGATAGGCCACAAAGTGAACTATAGAGTAAAACCCGACAATTGGCGCTTGGCGACGGAAGTGGTTCCGCTAGGCAGGCTTGGACCAAAAATCTAGTGGGTTGGCACCCGACGACGCAAGCGTTCTACCAGGTGGTCTAAAACGCGAGTTAACCTAGCGACGTGGATGTTGTGCTAGGCGGTTTTGGATGCAATAATGGATTACAAGAGGGATTCTACAGAACTTTGGATGGAGGTCTTAATGCGATGCTTTGTTGGGGCCTAGTTACGAGTGTAACTTGTATTGGGGTAACACGTGGCCACTCGAGGTTGTAGCCTGATGGTTTTAGAAGTCTAGTAGAGTGTGCGAGATCGTGGCTCGTACGACGAGGTTCCATAAGATTTCCCTCTTTAGTGTGACTGATTGAGTTTGGTAGTCTGGGGACAACTACGAACTACGGTTCGTTTTGGAAAACTCCACTTGGTGTCGCGGATTATGGTCGTGGTAATTTATTCCCGCGTGTGGACTATTAGGTGGTGGCTTGTAGTCGGAGGGGCGAGTAGACACTCATGCAGCAAAGATCGATCAGTGTACTCATCAATGGGTGTAGAATCAAGAGGCGTCCAGAGGAAGATTTGAAAGTTTGGGTCTGAGATTTAAATGTAGTAGAAGTGTTAGGGGTTTTTAATTGTTATTATAATGTACGTTGTAATGCGTTTTTATTTTGAGCTCACCCTATCTGTGTGTGTTTGGCGATGATCATGTAACTCGTTACATGGGAGCAAATGTTGATACAAGTGAGCACGTGAATACTTAGAGCCGGAGTCGGTTCAGCATGAGAATTTTTACATGCATTATTTTATGGATTTTATGGATTATTTTTGTAATCAGTTACTATAAATTGTTTTATATTTGTAGGTGTTGAACGTATTTATGGATTTTGTCTTTTACTGATTTTAATAAAGTTTGAATTTTTTCCGCATTTTGAGAAAGAGCTTTGGTTATTAAATATGTTTTATTTTAGCTTCATTTTATTTTATTTAAAATAGTAATATCTGACTGGGATGTTACATTTTCTTCGATGGGTTTAATAATATCTTCATATGGGTTGTTGACTTTAGTATCTTCAAATAAATGAATGTCTTCGAGAGATATTGGGTTAACAACTTCAGTTGTGGTCATCACATTGTCCCTATTAGTAATATTTAAATAAAAAAGAATAAAAAAATTACATCCACCAAAGCAAATAGTTACCCCACACATTGGGCATACAAACGTTTCGTTGCAAATGAACATTGTAGCACATTGCATTTGAGTTCCACGATTAAAGTAATGATTTTTATGAATTTTTATTTAGATCAGAACTGGAAAACGTTAATAATAATCCCAATATTTAATAAACGAATAAATGACCACCTAACCTTTCCGCAACAGTTATGCCATGTTGTCCAGGCGCATTATATGTGCATTTATGTGCATCTTGGTGAAGCTGGTTGTTGAAATCATTCATGGTTCATGGAGTATGAAGCATTGATGGAAGCGGAGTAAACACCACCTCAGGTAATGAAACAAAGACAAAAGGTAGGTGAGAAATAAAGGTGGTGGATAACTTTACTTCTGCAATAAGTTAATGTAGGGCAATATTGTCTTTTACAATGTTTAATCTTTAAAAACAAAATAAATAATCTCCGCCTACAAATAAAAGGAACAAATTGAATGTATTCACTCTCCAACAATGCTATTGTACCCACATGTAACTTGTTCACAATTTATCAAATTAACTTATCCAATTGTTCGAAATATTATTCTACATTATATTGTTTGCCTTTTGTGTTAGTAGATCGTTTTGGGAAAAAAAGAATTCGATGAAATAGAAGACTTGCAAAGTGTTGATGGTGGCGAAGATATTTCAAACTCTTATCTGACATCAATTTACGCAAATAGAGAAATGAAAGAATGTGAAGATGGTGTTCACTTCCAAGGTCTAACTCCAACTCTATTCTGAATTGCATACAACACCACATTACGCAGTTTGAAGGAGAAAATTTGTCAGTGTTTGCACATACCAAATGGTAATAACATTAACAAGTTATGTTACCGGAAACCAACGATGAATGAAAATGAGTGTATAATTTATAGTGCTGCTGATTTATCTATTGATGACGAAGTTATCGCAATGATAATGAGTAAGCCTATATTTCATATTAACACGATTATTGAACTTTTTGTCACCTTCACAAGGTCACCAGATGAAATACTTCGTCTATTACATAGGACACCACATTGTTCTTCATCAGACGTTAAAGAGAAACAACGTACGAGGATAATACTTTATTTCGGTAGACATCTAAAAATGGCAACTATATTAGAGTGCCCATACGAACAGGGTCTAATGTTCAGATCCAATGCAGCGGTGTACATGTCCATCTCCCACGACTGCACATTCGTTCACCTATTGGACAAAATCTCACATGGAATTGGGTGCGAAGATCGGAAAGAAGTCACTTAAATTAGCTACCGTTGCGCGGTTAAAGTAGTGAAGAATTGCTTGTTTAATGACATAGTTGAAATCAAATGTGATAACAATGTAGTCCAAATGATTCAGAGGTGGAAAGATGTCCAACGTATAAGTAAACATGTCATACGTCCACACACTTCGACTGACATAGAAATGTTCATACAAACAAGGGACACACGTCATACCGTGGTTGTATAAGAATGCTAGAGGAGGATTATCACGAAGAAACAAATTGGATTATCTTTAATTAGTTCTTTATTTACTTTTCTAAAAAATCATCAATATGTCCATCAAAGTTGTGTTTGTTGTGATAAAAAATGTTAAGGCAATTTAAGACCTTCCTTGAATGTTTGTCAGTGGGATTCAAATATTTAAATGAATTAATATGGCATAATGCCACCATTTCCCTTTCAAATTGAACCAATAGAATGGAGCACTACATTGGATACCTAATGTCATTATGACATTCAATATTGTGCACAACCATTTTGTTCAACCACAACAACTACCACCTAACAAATTTAAAAGCGGTCAAACGTTTGAACTCATTCAAATGCTCGTTAATTTGTTTATTTAATGTGTTTCGTGTGGACTTTGGGGAATTCAACTGCTCCTTACGCACACTGTTGGAACTCATCTCGCTATCTTTTTTTGGTTTTACATTACTTTTGGACCCACATTCTTGTTCAGAAATGGCAACCATGGGAAGCGGCAACAACAACAATATATTATGGACATTCAACACAATTCACATGGCCTATGGGGTAAGAACACTTATGGACACATAAATTAAAGTTTTTATACATGAATATTGTGTTTCCAATTACCCATCACTACTGTTTTTTGAACTTAGAACGTTGCATATATCGATCGCCATTTTGCAATTGCTTTCGAGGAAGAACTGGTTAAGGAATGGGAGTTAGTCGACAACAAAGGCGAAATCCACTTCGTGACCTATAACATGGACGTCAAGTGTCCCAGAATCACTCATGGGTGGATGAACATTAGGAAAGATTTTCATATTTTCGGTGACTATCATGTCCAGTTCTGATATATTGGGAACAACCGTTTTGAAATCACCGTCTTTCCAGGGACATGTATTGAACTTAGCATGCAGAGGTATTTGTGCCATGCCATTTTTGAGTTTCATGACACAATCTTTTATGTGAGGTTGACCAAATATCAAAGTCGAGGCTCTCATCTAGTACATGTCATTTTCATGAATTTTATTTTCATTAATATTAAGTTCACATGAATTAGGAAACTGAACATTTTTTAATGTTTTTTGCCAATCAGGACCTTAACACCAAATTTGGTACCTTGATTTGGAGCAAGCATATCAATCAGGCCGTTCTAAGTGGGCTTACCAGTGCTGTCGTATGCAAACTTCTAATTTCAAAAATGGTATTTGCACCATGCCATTTTTGAGTTTCATGACACAATCTTTTATGTGAGGTTGACCAAATATCAAAGTCGAGGCTCTCATCTAGTACATGTCATTTTCATGAATTTTATTTTCATTAATATTAAGGTCACATGAATTAGGAAACTGAACATTTTTTAATGTTTTTTGCCAATCAGGACCTTAACACTAAATTTGGTACCTTGATTTGGAGCAAGCATATCAATCAGGTCGTTCTAAGTGGGCTTACCAGTGTTGTCGTATGCAAACTTCTAATTTCAGATTCACCCAAGTCCACCAAGATTGGGAAGGGCTGGAAGGAATTTTGCTATCACCATCAATTGAAAGAAGGAGATTATAAGCTCTTTCAAGTGGATCACGCTGATGCTGATGAATTCATTACAATCTTTGTCAATAAATGTTTTTGTGACAAGTAATTATGATGTTGAAACATTTAGATGTCATGTTTCGTTGTTAAATTTTTTTGCTAAATCTTATATTTGTGTTATTTGGTGAATAAGGTCATACTTTTCCACCTTATGTCACCACAAGTATTTTTTGTACCCACTATTTTAAGTTAAATATAAGTATCCATATTGATGTTCTAAATTATATATATTCTTTTATTGTCACTAACAATGAACTTAAAAAAAATAGCCAAAATTTATGTTCATAAAAACATGTATATTCTTGTGCCTGAATAACTATCTTTGTTAATGTCACATTTAGTACAAGGAGTACTGCAACAGTGTTTGAAGTCTGTCTTGACTAAAAAATTTCCTTTGCAATCAATGCCAATCAGATTCAAATGGTTGGATTAATATGAAATCATCAATAATCCTCTTTGTAAGACCCACTAAATTTAAATAATTAAATAACTAAATATTTAATTAATGTGAGTAAGAGGAGCCTTTATGGCATTAAATGCTAACCTTTATGACATGGAAAAGTACTAGCTCAAGTGGTTGAGAGTACTTCCTTGTGTGAAAAGACTTGGGTTCGAGTCCTATGTATGCCAATTGTGTGTTATTTAATTTATTATTTTCTTTTGATGTGTTTGGGGGCGTGATAAGAGAGTATAAAATTCTAAATTTATAAAGGCTATCACGAAACATGATTTGGTTGAATTGTTTGTGTACATGCTTTGAAAGTTGATGGTCATGGGTTCAAACCTTGGATTGAATAAAAGTAACCCTCTTTTTTAGCATGAATGTGAAAGGATGGAAGAAACCCTAACTAAAGGGGCTTAGTAAATAGGGTAATTATTAGGTTGTAATGGTGTGAGAGAAAGGAATTAGAGGAGAAAACAAAACGAGTAGTCTTAAACTGCAACAAATTCAATCAGTTGATTTAGTTTTTAATCAACTAATTTCAGTTAAGTCAAGTGAAATCAACCGATTGATTTGAAAATCAACCTGTTGAATTTCGTAACAGTTTGACTATAAAAGCTGTGATTTTCGAAAGAGAGGTAAGTTGATCATTTTAGACCATGATTTTGTTCTGGAAACTTGTGGAAAATCTCTCCTTCGTGATCATAGGTGTTGCAGCTGTTGAAGATTTAACTTGGATCAATTCTTGGAGCTTTTGGCTTGGTTTGAAGCTTGGAGAAAGTGGTTTATGGTAGACTAGGTTGTGCTACCATTGAGGTTTGATCTTTCTCAAGCTTTGTGTGTGTGCTTGGTGGTTTTCTAGGTCTGCAAGAGGGTTCTTGTTGTGCTGGTGTGATTCTTGTGTGTTTCAAGAGTCTTTTGTGGTGTTTTTGCATATTTTAGAAGTGTAAGGGTGGATACTTTGTAAAACTTTTGAAATAGTGAAAAGTCAAGCTAAGGTTGCCTTGACAAACTCGATGTAGCTCAAGTTTGAGTGAACCAATATAAAAATCTCGTGGTGTCCTCTCTTCTCTAACCTTTCTCTCTTGCATTTTCATTTTAAAGTTTTAAGAATTTGTGCTTTAATCATCTTTTTCATGTTCTTGCATGGTTTTAGTGCATCTGCAGCATTGAGCATGTTTGTATAATCATTTGGAACTGTTCTTTGATCATTCTTGAGCATTGTTTCTGGTTTAAAATTCAAATTCGCATTTATGCATTTTTCCCAGTATTTTAGTCGACTGTTTTTCAGTTTCAATCGATTGATTATACCATAACATAATCTGTTTAGTAAAATCAATCTGTTAACTCTGTTTTTGATCGATTGAAAGTGTACAGTTTAGTATTGTTTGCATCCTAACTTGATGATCTATTTGATTCAATTAAAGGTGGTTTCTAGCTTGCAAAGATAGCCTAAATTTTTAACTAGCCAATTCAACCCCCCTTCTTGGCTTTTCAACCATTTCAAAAATAATAGTGAGGAGAGTGGACTGCGAGATTACAGAGCTTGAGGGTAAAATTGCAGAGAGATTTAGAGGTTGGAGTGGAGAGTCAAGGGAGAGGTCATTGGAAGATCATAAGGAAATTCAACTAGTGGTCTTTGGAGCAAGGATATCGAGGTTAGGGTAGTTCCTATTGATTGTTTCAATTTTTAATTGTCTATACTTGTGATGTGCTAAGTATTTGAGAGTGACATTGTTCGTTGTCATCTGTATTGCATCTGGGTTTCTGGAATTTTCTAGAAACCGCCTGGCGGTCGCATGGTCCGCCTGGCGGCGAGACGCTGTCTGCCTGGCGGCGGGAACTGGATTTCCTAGTTTGATGTTGTTTGATGTTTTGGGTTGAATTGGGTGGTCTGGATGATGCCTGGTGGAATGTTTAATTGTATTTTTTGTGGTGTTTGGATAATTACTATTATATTAAAATGATCATGAAATGAATTGCTTGAAATTTTAAGGTTTAGGGTTCATGTTGGGGTTGGGAGTAACTAAGCTTGGATTGTGGGTATGTATAGCCATTGTTTCATGTAATTGAGGATTAATCGTAATAAAGGCTTAATCTTGTCATAGGTATGCATGTGAAATTATGTTAGTGTGAAAATGGTATTGTGGTTTGAGGTGCTGGGGAATCAGGGCTAATTTGAATTAAAACTGGGCAGAATCAATTGATCGAGCACCGCTTGGTGGCGCCTGTGCTTCTGCCAAGCGACACCACCGCTCTGATAAGTAATTGTAATAAATTGGAAGATGTGATGAAACCATGTGGATGATTGATTGGTAATGAGTTCGTTTATTGGTAATGGGATGAATATCAAGTACAAAGTATGATGGTGTTTAAGAACAATGTGTTATTAAATGAGAAGTATGATATAAGGAATGTATGTGATAGTATGATTTTGTGATATGCATATGTTTAGACGAGTGAGAGGTATGTCCCTGTAACAACCTATATTGTAATACTCTTTATTGGTGTTATGTTAAAATTGTATGTGTAATATGGATTAATTAGCATGATTAAACCTGTGCATAAGGATCACGTTATAGAACTATGACTGGATTACTATAGTGTTACTATAATCTGTGCTTGGATTGTTTTGGGCCCATTAGAACCCGTTTGATGTGCCAAAAACCAATAGCAATGCTCTACTGGTATGGCGCCCGGCGGCTTGCCTCGCAAGTTGCCAGGCGATAGACAATCAACTTAGTGGCAGTGGCCACTGGACGAGATGGCACCTGGCGGCAGGATGGGTTCCGCCAGGTGGAAGTGGAGCAGTAGCAGTACTGGAAGCTGAGAGGCACCTGGTGGCAGTGTCTCCTGCCAGGCGGAAGAAGTGCTGTAGAGGCTCTAGAAGGTGCTTAGCGCCTGGCGGCAGGCTTGGGGTCCGCTAGGCGGTGACGGGGCAGCAGTACTCTTGTTTGGCGTTTGGTCCCTGGCGGTGTGTGATGCCCGCCAGGCGGTCTGGAACCCGATTTTGCCTAACGGCGTGTGATGCGCGCCAGTCGGTTTTGGTCTAGTGATGCTGCGCAAGGAAGGGTTTTCTACACAACTTTAGGTGATATTCGTGATGCGAGGCTTTGGTTGGGGGCCCAGTTATGAGTGTATCTTGTATTGGGGTAACACATGACCACTCTAGGTTGTAGCCTGGTGGTTTAAGAAGTCCAGTGGAGTGTGCGAGTTGTGGCTCGTACGGTGAGGTTTTGGGTGATTGCCCTCTTTAGTGCATTCTGATAGAGCTTTGGTAGTCTGGGAACAACTACAAACTTATGTTTGTTTTGGAGAGCTCCACTTCGTGTCACGGTGAGATGCTGTGGCAAAGTTATTCCTATGTGGACTATCAGGTGGTGGCCTATAGTCAGAGGGGCGAGTAGACACTCGTGCAGCAAAGATCGATCATTGATTTCACCTAAAGGGTATAGAAATGATAGACGTCTAATGCAAGTGCTAGAAATGGAGAAGTAAGGAAAAGGGAGAAAAATACTAACCCGGGTTTTAATGTTGAGATGTTGTATTTAATATTATATTTGCTTGGTTTTATTTAAATGAGTTCACCCTATCTGTGTGTGTGGCGATGATCATGTAACTTGTTACTTGGGAGCAGATGTTGATGTAGGTGAGCAGACTGATGCATAGAGACGGAGTGGAGAACTCTTGGGGATTTTATCACTGGTTTATTTTGTTGAACTATGGTTCTATTGTAATAATTTTATAGACAATTTCATTTATAATACGGTATTGTCGCAAATTATTTTATCTATTTTGACGCGTTGAACTTAAGGTTTTAAATATTTTCCCGCATTTTGGAAAATTGTTGAATAATATATGAGGTTGTTTTATTAAATTTTTTTTTATTTTAATAAGTAATTTCCGGCTAGGACGTTACACTTTTAATCAAGTCACTAACAATGAACTTAAACAAATTAGCCAACATTTTTGTTTGTAAAAATATGTATATTCTTGTGTCTGAATAACTCTCTTTTTTAGTGTCACATTTAGTACGAGTACTACAACTGTGTTTGTAGTCTGTCTTGACCAAAAAAATTTGTTTGCCATCAATGCCAATCAGATTCAAATGGTTGGATTAACATGAATCATCAATAACCCTCTCAATCAAGTCACTAACAATGAACTTAAAAAATTTAGCCAACATTTCTATTAGTAAAAACATGTAAATTCTTGTGCCTGAATACCTGTCTTTTTCATTGTCACATTTAGTACAACGAGTATTGCAATTGTGTTTGAAGTCTGTCTTGACCAAAAAATTTCGTTTGTCATCAGTGCCAATCAAATTCAAATGGTTCGATTAACATGAAATCATCAATAATCCTCTTAATCAAGTCACTAACAATGAACTTAAAAAATTTAGTCAACATTTCTGTTTGTAAAAACATGTATATTTTTGTGCCTAAATAACTGTCTTTTTTAATGTCACATTTAGTACGAGTACTACAACTGTGTTTGAAGTCTGTCTTGACCAAAAAAGTTCGTTTGCCAATCAGATTCAAATGGTTAGATTAACATGAAATCATCAATAAATCTCTTAATGTAGTAACTACCAATTAACTTCAACAAATTAGATAACAATAGACTTAGTAAAAAGATACATATTCTTGTTCCTAAATAACTGCCTTTTTCAATGTTACATTTAGTACAAAAACTACAAAACAGTTATAATTTTGACTTTCAACTCTGGCTTGGCAAAAAATTTGTTTTGCCCTTAGTAAGTTACCAATATTTTTTTGCAAACAATGCAAAATTTAGCACACATTTCACTAGACAATGTAAAATCATAGTTTCAAATAAATGTTATCAAAGTAATGAATGCAATTGTTAACATTGTGGACAAATTTCAGACAGATTGCAATTCAAATTATAGTTTCCAATCAAATTCAAAAAAATTAATATTGGCATATATATTCTTGTGCAAACATCATATACAATAAGTACATTCATTTTTTGCGTCTACACTTCATTCTAACTATACATATGTACTTTTTTGTGCATCTCATTTCTCAAAAACCATGTTCTTGCATTTCATCAAGGATATGTCCACATTTATAACCATAGTCTCCAAAATAGTACAATACCATAATTATGTTGTATGCAAAATCACGAACGCCTCCATTTACAACAGTTATTTCTTAATGAGTAAATCATAGTGCTGAATAACATCATCCCTACTGTCATTATCTTCATGTAAAATCCAATCACAAATGAATTTTTGCCTCATTAATTGCAACTCTTCCTAAAAACAACAACATGATAATGTTACCAAATCTGATGTTCAAAGATAAACACCTATTATATAAGTAAACTTACAATAGTGTATTCAGACATAGCTTTGCCATCGAATTTGATTACACGGTCCCACATCTCTATAAATTTCAATATAAGGACCCCGCAATCATGATTGCAAAATCAAATAATCAAAAAAAATATATATATATATATATATATATATATATATATATATATATATATATATATATATATAAGACATAAAACAATATATTCAGACTTCCTTAAGGTATGATATATTCCACTGATTAAACAAATAACATATAAAAAGTTACCTGTTAGGTTGAATTGGAGTGTCTACAGTCTGCACTTCAAAAGATGGCTTCATGTTCGAATCACAATTTAATAACATAGAGAAAAACAATTTTATGTTACAGGTCTGCAATATAACTTGGCCATATTATGGGAAATAGTATAGAAAATTCAAAATTTAATCAAAATATACAATTTCTACTTACAATACAATTGTCTATCCTTGTGCGGTTCTTTCTACTTTGTCCAAGGGAATCAAACACAAAAAATTTCATTATCTTACAATTCACACAATAACACCACCAATGATTATCATGGACAATTGGAGCAAACAACTACAAAAGACATAAAAAATTTATTTGTTTGTCAGACATAAATAACAAAATGGACAAACTTCCAAGGCAATAACAACGGAATGTACAGGAGTAATAAAAATTATACAAAATCAGCGGTATGGATCTCTTGCATGGCAACCAACTTGCTACAAAAAAAACATATTGTAGTCACTTAATTTCCAAACACGTTTGTTTGCAACTCTTTTATTAATGTCATGTTAAACAAAATTTTGCATTGGAAAAAATACTTTGTCAATTTGAAAGAATTTTTATAAATATATCAACTTCAACTAAATGTGATAATAATACCATGTACATGGGATTCATTGAGATTTTTTGCAGTCGTTGATGCAACTTCCTTTCATTATACATCATAATATTTGTTGCAAGTAGTACAACCTACAACAAAACATTAGTCTACATTAAATTATTGTACATTATAACTGAATTACTAACATGAAGACGTAATTTAGGTTATTATCATGTTGCATACGTGACCCGTTGGTTGAAAACCCATACAGTCGGGGGTTGTCAATATTTGATCCTTTATATTACAAACAACACTACAAAATAAAATTTATGACTATTAATAATTTAAATAAAGTTAATGAAGGTTATAACAATAAAAGAAATGACATATCGATAAGGACAATCAGCACGACTCAATGTCATGTACAACTTCATCGCATCCACACCCAATAAATTACAATACGCTTGAATGGGTTCACTTGTTGTTGTTGTTGCAACAAACTCAGTAGTCCCATAACGATATCCATCAAAGTTAACAACTACTACTTTAAATGGAGTATATTCTTGTTTAACTTGTGCCTTCTTAACACCTTTCTCTCCATAAGCTTCATAAACCTTACACGTGTGAACATCATCGTGAACTTTATCTCCACTACATTTTGTGCATCATCAAAACAAGAAGGCTTTTCTCCGCTTCCTTCAAAAATATTAGCCTTATCATCTCAAACATTAGGCTCTTCTTGGGACGACCATTTACCATGTAACAATACTTCATCCTGCAGCATCTTCAGCTACTTCTTCATGGCAATTATTTCCATTTCATTCATTTTCACTTTCTTCACGCAAGCATCCTCAAAATTAGATTCACCAATATCATCGTCATCTTCATTGATTGCTTCACCGTTAATATTCAGTGCAACCCGAACAATTGGATTTGATCTACATTCAACCATTAATGCCCAACCCCAAATAATCTATAAAATATTTTAAAAAAACAAGAACAACATAATCAATGATGACAAAATAATGAATATAACAAAATAAATACTTTTAAATCACAAAATTTATTACCTTCGGTTTAATCAAAAGCCTCTCAATGCTTGTTGTCCTCAACTTCAAACTTGGCCATCGCAAAATTTTGGGAAAACAATTTCCCTATTGGGCTCGCCTAATCCAAGTCGCTCAAACGCCCAAATTTACAACATAAGATATAAAATAATCAAATCTAAACAAAACAACAATTACTAAACCTCATAATTAAAGAATACATAAAAACATATTATCTATAAGATCACGATGCAACCAGGTAAGGTTATGTTATGTTGATTTTTTTTCTTGCAATCGACCAAATGTGCACGACTTAGTCCATTAACAAAAAATGTGTGAACTGCCCCACCCCAATTATAGTTCATCAAAGTATCAATATTGTCTAATATCCTAAATGGCATGTTACACACACATTTTGAATTTCTTGGAAAGTACAAGACAATAAAACACAACAATATATACAATCGACATACATTGTCAACATCATCCTACTCAGTACCTATTATACAACTAATCAGTTTAATAATACCTTTGATTGTTATACTTTCACCACTAAAAAGTGAGCCAACACAACCACAACCATAAGCATCAAACTCAACCTCTTCCCCAACTACACTCAAACCCAAGCTCATACATACATCAACTACACCAAAGGGGACAAGATGCTGCCAGATACGAAAACATTGTTCACATGAATCTCATCGACGAACCATCTGCTGTATTAAAGGAGTACATATATCTAAAGATCTCTCCATCTCCAAACACCATTTGAAAAGTGTAACTCCAATCCGTGAACGGTGTGCATCCGTCAACATATTATTCATTTGAACAATATATTTTGTGCCACAAAATTAATTAATCGTACCTTTCAATGAAAGCAACAACAGACACGGCATTATTAATTGTTCATATCATAATTTGAAAATTTTCATGCGAACAATCAATTCAACATACTCACTCGTTCCTCTTCTATGGCTTTCTCTTTTTTACACTTTCCACCCATGCTTCATCAACAACCTATTAAATATCATAATCATACAATGTCCAACAATCAACAACGAACTCCATTCAACAAAACAATTACTTTAGAAATTAAGGAATCACAAAATACTCCATTAGAAAACCCCATTAATTACATAAATCCCAAATGTAAAATAAAAAGCACAAATACTTATGCCTAAACCACAATGAAACACAGCATGTTCAACCGTAAATGAAGAACGTACCAGCAACAGAAGTAAAAAAAGTCACTAATTCTACTACGAAAGCCCTATTACACGACAATGAACACAACTTCAATGCCAATTGAGGGCAATTCATCCTCACATTCTGTTAAAAAAAACAATCATTTCAAATGCAAAGTACTCATTCAACTATGGAATAACAAGCTTAACTTCACTTACCTTCATCAACTAACCATTTCGGGAATAACAGACTTCAAAGAGGGGTTTTTGAGGATAACCTAGCGGCCAATGATTGCTTCTGTGAAAGGGCTTCAATGAAGCAAAAACACGGCGACGAATATTGCGACCAAGCCTTGCCCTCAACGGAACCGCCCAATGGAAGCGACCAATTTTCGACGAACCAACAACGTCCAACAACCTAATCCACTATCCACTTCTCCGCTCTCCGCTCCGATTACTGCCCAGACCAAATATCAATGATGAAGAAATAAGAAACTTTGTGGAAGAAGAAACTTTGTGAAAGAAGAAGGAGGGAAAACGTCTCTGCAAAGTGTTCTTGTTTTACGCGAACATGTTAGTTAATTTTTTTAATCTCTGCTTTGCCTTTCACGCGTGTGCACTCCATACTACCTATGTTTGTAGTCTGCCTCAAATGACATTCACACTTTAAAAAAAAATGATGCCACGTAGGCAGGTAAGAAAGGGGTCAAAAAATTAGGTCATTGTATCATTATCCGTGGTTTTATTATGTTTGGAGTTGACTATTGTAATTGAATTGTTTCTCAGATCAATTCTTCAGTATCCCATGGGGTGATTAATAACATCCTGCCCCGAATCCCTCCCTTCCCTTCACGTAGCAGACATGTCAATTGGCCCACTTTATTGGATTTGGCCCTAGTCCACATGGATTGGATTGGAGAAAAAAAAAAGTCCACAAGATAAGAAAAAAAACATAAGTCCATAAAATTAAAATTCTCACAAAAGCTCCTATAGGCCAGGATTGGTCCATGGACCTTCTTTTTAACATGAGAAAAATATCATAGTAAACCACAAATCTAGAAATAATACATTTATAGTCTAACCTGAAAATTTAAAATTTTCTTTATTGCATACATAACAAAATTACAAAACATTGAATAACAACGAATGAAACTCATCGTCATGCTTCTTTAAGATTTCTATATACATGCATAAAGATTTGAGCCTATATTAATATAATATTTTTTTTCAATTTTCAAAGACTTAAATATAAAAAAGTGAAAAATTTATATAAAATATTTCTTTATGTCTCGCTAAACATGTTTCTTTATGATAATAAATATCGTAATTAAAAAAAATGCTAGTATTATATTTAACAATTCTATATTCTAGTATGTGGTTAAAATAATAAAATTTACTTATTTATAAACTTTAATTTATGTTTACCTCTTTAAATCTATAATGGTGATTTAATCCTAATCTCTAATTTATGAAATCTCTCTAACGCAAGTCTTTATTCTTCAAATCTTTCATGTTTCAATTTGTTCCAAACTAACACTTTTGCTCATTTGATGCCTAAAGAAGTAGCCTACTCCGTTCTTGTCCAGTATTTGTTTCACAACTTCTCCTTCTTTTAACATGTCAGGTGCGGTTGGGGTATGTTTCATATGGTTTGATTATAAGAGATTGTGGTTCTATTTATATGAAATTGGTCTTACACATATAAATCATTTAACACCACTTTTAACCAAAAACCTTAAGACAATGAGGTTATGGGTCTTTCATCTTATATAGTGTTTAACTTTGTATTTTCTATTCAATGTGGGACTTTGACTGAGTGAGTCCCTTTTTTTCTTCATATGGTATATTTCCCCTCAGGTGTATGGTGACCCTTTTTTGTTATGGTTATATTGTCAATCACCTGAACCATCGACACATGGTGACCTTTTTCTGTTGTGGTTATGTTGTTAATCAGCTCGAACCATTGGAATATAGTGACCCTTTTTGTTATGGTTATGTTGGTAGTCACCTCGAATCATCGGCTTTGATACCATTATCGGGATATATTTCATATGGTTTGATTATAAGAGATTGTAGTTCTATATATATGACAATGGTCTTACACATATAAATCATTTGACACCACCTTTAACCCAAAACCTTAAGGCAATAGGGTTATAGACCTTTTATCTTATATAATATTTAACTTTGTATTTTCTACCCAATATGAGACTTTGACTCACACTTAGATTATTCCCAACAACTTTTTATTCAACCACATATCGGTGAGGTTTTCCTCATTGAAAGGAGTCAGGATTCACTTAGCCTTACCTTGCTATGCAAGTGGTGTAAGACCCGAGAAAATTAAATAATTATTTAATATAAATGCGGATAATGGAATCTTTATGGCATTTAATGCGAGAAGTCAAGACAACGAATAGTACTAGCTTAAGTGGTTGAAAGTACTTGGTTATGTGAGAGGATTTGGGTTTAAGTCCTATGTATGCCATATATGTTATTTAATTGTTTTATTATTTTATTAAGGCATAGTTAAGAAACCAATTGTGAGAGGAAAATGAGTTTTGAGAGTACCAATTTGTGTGGGCTACTAAGGATCCTCGAGAACATCATGTTGCAATGATCAGGTGAGGTATCAAAGTATAGGCAATTCCTTTGGTGTAAGAAAGAATTCTCAAAGCACATTGGAGCAAGGAATCCAGGTGCACATTGGAGCAAGGAATCCAGGTTAGGGGAGCTAATATTTATGCTTTACATTCAATTGTGTAATTATATGATATATGGAGGCATGTGTGCCTTTCTTTTTTTCGTTTCATTCTGGAATTTTTCTAAAAACCATTTAGCGACTTTAAAGACCCGTCAGGCGACACGATCTCGGTTGTCTAGTTTTCTTAGTTCTCGTGGTTTTTGTGAGGTTTAGGGGCTGCTGATGAGAGTCTTGAGAACATCAGAACGTGAGTAAAGAGAGCGTTGGGGGAGACTTTGCTGCAAGGATTAGGTGAGGTATCAAAGTGGAGGCAATTCCTTTGGTGTAAGAAAGAATTCTCAAAGCACATTGGAGCAAGCAATCCAGGTTATGGGAGCTGATATTTATGCTTTATATTCAATTGTGTAATTATATGATATATAGAGGCAGAGGTGCCTTTCTTTTTTTCATTTTGTTATGAAATTTTTCCAGAAACCGTCTAGCAGCTTTAAAGACCCGTCAGGCGACGCATGCATCATGAACCCAAATTTTGGGTTTTGCTATGAACCGCCTAGCGACTGTGTTCTACCCGCCAGGCAACGCGAATTGGGTTGTTTAGTTTTTTTAGTTCTCGCGGTTTTTGTGAGGTTTGGGTGGCTGAATTGTATATATATGTATTGTGATGTGATTGAATTGTTTGGGAGGGTATTTATTGAGAAAAAAGGTATGAATAGTTGCGTAATTGTAATGGGGTTTAAGAATGGGATTGGGGGAAAGAGTGAATCTGATTTCAGACTATGGGTGGTGAGTGATTTTACGAAATGAAATGTGAATTGGTTGAGTATGAACTCTATAGTTATGGTTGAGTACAAAATTATGGATGTGGCATCGCTAGAATGAATATGTGAGGGATTAGGGTTTGTACTAGTGTAGGGAGAATTTGGAATTTTTCCAGAATAGGATGCACCACCTCGCGGTACACAGGTTATCGCCAGGCGACATGTATTGATCAGCCATCCATTGGATGTTGGCTGGGTATGGGTGGATTTAGGAGTTCTGGGAGGTCTAATTTTGACTTATAAAGGTGATAGGCTTTGGAAAAGGATCCAAATGGGTGTTTGAATTCTATACGTGAGGAAACTTTGGACTAATGTAGGGTCTGGGGGTAAAGAAGCATTATGGGCACTATTTGATAGCATTTTTTGTGTTGGCATGAGCTAAATGTACAATTTAGTTTTCTGGTTGGGTTACCAAAGATCATGACTGTCGATTTGTGATAAAAGTGAATTTTTGGCATGATATTGATTGTGGTTATTTGTGGGTATAAGGATGATTGTGTTAGAGTGTGATTCAGTCATGTTATGATGACTGAATATGCACTTTGGGTGTTATGGATTGCTTATAGGATGTTTTGGGTTCTTTAGAACCTGTCCAAAGTTCCAAAAACTAGTAGCACTAATGCTACTGGTATGACACCTAGCAGCGCGGGACGAGCCACCAGGCGATAGCGGCCAAAATAGTGACCACTAGAGTAAGTCTCGTATGGCGGAAAGGGTGGTCCCACCAGGCGAAAATTTTCAGATAGGGACTTTGGAAATTGCATAGCACTTGACGACGTGTGGTAACTACCAAGCGATCTAGAGCATTGTTTCGCCTGACGACGAAGGTGTTGCACTAGGCGATTTCACGTGTAGAGTTGGGTTGCGAGGGAGAATTTCTACACATCTTTGGATGGAGGCCTTGAGGAGATGACTTGCTGAGGGCCCTTTACGAGTTGTAGCTTGTAATTGGGAGTTAAACACGTGGCCATTCTAGGTTGGAGCCTAACGGTGTTGGAATTTCGTTGTGAGCATGCTAGTGGTGGCTAGTACAGATCATTCACTCGATTTCCATTCACGGTTGGAGCCAGTGAGGCTGGTAGTCTTGTGATGAATACGAATTGTGGTCCGTATTGGGGAGCTCCACTCGGTGTTACAGATTGTAGTCCGTAATTGGATAATTCGTGCGTGTGATCTATCGGTGGTGGCTGTTAGATGAAGAGGCCATGAGTTGGAGCTTGTGGCGGTAAGAACCATATTAAGGATATCATCAAAGGGTGTAGGATCAGGAGGTGGGCAATGGAAGAAGTGAATGCTTGGGTCTAAGGGTTGTAGTCCTCAGAAAGGGTTGAGTTATTTTTAAATGTTTCGGATGATGGCTTTAAGGTGGAGACTTGTTGAAGCATTCCTTGAGTTGTGGCTCGGAATGGAGGGTAAAATATGTGGCGATACCGGGTTGTGGCCTTATGATATTGGTAACCGATGTGAGTGTGCGAGTTGTGGCTCGTACGGATGCTCTCCAATTGATTAGGCAATCATAGGTTCTGCCAAGTGATGTTGTTAATCTGGTGTCGAGAGTACGAATTATGGTTCGTATTTAAAACTCCACCTGACATTATGGATAGTGGTTCGTAATAGGATAGTCTTGCACGTGTATCTACGAGTGATGGCTTATAGATGGTGGAACCATGAGTTGTGGCTTGTGGTAGCAAAAGATACCTTGAGGTCGTCATTTGGAAATGTAAAATGTGTATGAACATGGTGGTGACCATGTTTTCTGGAATCAGAGAATTAAGGTTCTTCAATGAGAGTGTGTTTACTTTATTATGTTATTAACTATTTATTATTTTAGTTCACTCTATCTACTTGTGTTTGACAATGATCGTGTAATTCGTTACACTAGAGCATATGATGTTGCAGGTGGAGCTGGTGAAACACAGCGTCGGAGAAGGGCAACATGAGAGTTTTATTTTATGGTTTAAATGTTCATTTTTGTAAATGGGTTCTACTATCAGTTTTTGAATATGTAAATTGTTCCTGTGGAGAACAAATAAGAGATATTAGGGAACACAAATAATTACTTACCTCAATCCTTGACCCTTCGAGCTGGCTCCTTCGAGGATAACTTTATTTGCCGCCTCTGCTTGTCCGTTTGTTTGTGGATGTTCTACAGAACTTGTGATGTGCTTGATGCCTAGGCCAGTGTAGAATTTGGCTAACTCTTTGTCAATAAATTGTCGGCCATTGTCTGTGATGATGGTGTGTGGTACACCATATTTGCATATAATGTCCTTCCACACAAATTGTTGAACTTGCTGGGTCGTGATGGTAGTTAGTGGCTTGGCTTCGATCCATTTAGTGAAATAATCGACGACTACAATTAGGAATTTTACTTGCCCCTTGCCGGGTGAGAAGGGTCCAAGGATGTCCATTCCCCACTTAGCGAATGGTCATGGGGACAGTATGTGGTGTAGTTGTTCTTGTTTTTGGTGAATAAGGTTGCCATATTTTTGACATGGCTTGCATTTCCTGACATGATCCTGGCAGTCTACTTCTATGGTCGGCCAGAAGTATCCGGCTCTAAGAACTATGGTAGCCATGGTGCGTGCACCGGAATGATAACCACAAATGCCTTCGTGTAGCTCTTTGATGATGTATTGGGCTTGCTCTGTCGTGACACATTTAAGGAGGGATTGGCCATATCCGCACTTGTAGAGGTCATCGCCTATCATGGTGTACCTGGCGACCTTAGCCAGCCAAGTTTTGTCCGCGTTTTGGGTGGGTGGCCGGTTTTGAGGTATTGGATGTAGGGGGTGGTCCAGTTTTGGCTTTGGGAGGGGGTGGCGTTACTAGCTGGGGTGTGGGTTAAATTTTGACAAGTTTGTGTGATGGAAGGTGTGGATAGTGTTTGTTGTAGTAAGGATCGGTGACGGTTTTTGAGCTTGGTGCTGGCCAATTTGGAAAGGATATCGGCCCTGACGTTGTCGGTTCTTGGGATTTGTTCGACGCGGACCTGTTCGAAGGCGGTTTGAATGACTGCACGGACCAGATGGTAATATTGTAGAAGGATGGGGTCTTTGATCTGGAACTCGTCATTTAGATGACCGACAATAAGTTTGGAGTCGGTTTTGCAGGTTAATCTCTTGACGCCTACCTCGCGGGCTAGGGAAAGGCCGGCGAGGATGGCCTCATATTCGGCTTGGTTATTTGACGTTTTGAAAGCAAAGTGAAGGGACTTTTCAATGAGGATATCGTTGGGGCTTTCTAAGACGATGCCGGCGCCGGCACCCCTTGGATTTGAGGAACCGTCTACATGAAGCGTCCACTGGTCCTCCGCAGGTGTTTGCTGTAGGTCATTGATGAAGTCTAGGAGACATTGGGCTTTGATGGGGCCGTGGGGTTCATAGCGGATGCTGAATTCGGATAGTTCCACGGCCCATGATGACATGCGTCCGGCTAGATCTGGTTTTTGTAATATTTTTTGGATTGGGTAGTCGATCTTAACGGTTATGGTGTGGTTTTGGAAATATGGGCGTAGGCGGCGTGCCGCGTGGACCAAAGATAGGGCCAGTTTTTCTACCATTTGGTATGTGGTTTCAGGGTCTTGTAACGTTCTGCTCACGAAATACACAGGATGTTGTGTGCCTTCTATTTCTTGGACTAGTGCGGCGCTAACTGTATAATCGGTAGTTGTGATGTATACGAGCAGGGGTTGATGGGTGTCCGGCTTGTGGAGGATAAGTGGGGAGGTTAGGGTTGCTTTTAGTTTTTGGAATATCTGTTCACAATCATCTATCCACGTGAACCGGGTGGATTTCTTTAGGAGTTGGATTATGGGTTGGGTTTGTTCGGCTAGTTTGGGTAGGAAACGGGAAATGGCTGTGAGACGGCCAATGAGACGTTGGACTTCTTTAATGGTAGTGGGGCTGCGCATTTCGATGATAGCCTTGCATTTTTCAGGGTTGGCCTCTATGCCGCGTTGGGTTGGCCTCTTGCCCCGGTCAACGCCAAATACACATTTTTCGGGGTTGAGCCAAAGGTTGTATCGGCATAGCGCGGAGAAAACTACTGATAGGTCTTCAGTGTGTTGGTGATGACTTGGGGATTTGACAACCATATCGTCGACGTACACTTCGACACAGTGTCCCATTAGGTGGCTGAACACCTTATCCATTAGTCGTTGGTAAGTTGCTCCAGCGTTTTTGAGGCCAAAGGGCATGACCCTATAAAAGTAGTTGGCGTCGTCCGTGATGAAGGCGGTTTTGTGCATGTCTGATTCGGCCATGGGGGTTTGGTTATATCATGAATATGCATCTAAAAAACTAAGCACCTTGTTCCCTGTCGCGCCGTCTACGAGTCGATCAATGTTGGGTAAGGGGTAAGCGTCACGAGGGCAAGCCTTATTTAAGTCTGTGTAGTCTACGCACATTCGCCATTTGCCGTTGGCTTTCTTCACCAAGACAACGTTAGAAAGCCAAGTGGTGTACTGAGCTTCTTCTATAAATCCTACGCTCAGCAGCTTATCGGCTTCGACCTTGGCTGCTTGTCGACGTTCTTCGCCAAGCTTGCGTTTTTTCTAGGATACATAACGGGCTTCCTTGTATATGGATAGTTTGTGGGATGCCACCTGGGGGTCCACTCTAGGGAGGTCGGTGGCCGACCAGGCAAAAAGATCGGTGTTGTTGATAAGGATGGGTGTGATGGTGGCACGCTCATCAGAGTTTAAATCGGTGCCTAGGTTAATAGAGTGACCATTGGAAAGTTATAGAGGAGAGGTGTCCTCGACTGGTTCGAGGCGAACATCCCGGCCTATTTTGGGGTCAAGGTCTTCGCCGGATAGGGCTACGCTGGAGCTAGGGGGTCTCTCGATATGGTTGGTTTGTTGGATTGGTAGTTGTGGTCGCAAGCTGGCCATGTAGCATTCTCGTGCCAGGCGCTGGTCGCAATGGATGGTAAGGATGTCGCCGGATGGGGCAAGGAACTTCATGGCTAAGTGAGGGGTGGAAACGACGGCGCCAAGGGTATTGAGGGAAGGACGACCCAGGAGGATGTTATAGGGTTTAGGGTTAATGGATGGTAAGGATGTCGCCGGATGGGGCAGGGAACTTCATGGCTAAGTGAGGGGTGGAAACGACGGCGCCAAGGGTATTGAGGGAACGACGGCCCAGGAGGATGTTATAGGATGTTGGCGCGTTGACGATGAGGAAGCGGATTGGGATGGTTTTAGTTTGGGTTCCCTCCCAAAAGACGGTGTAGAGGTCAATGTAGCCCCGGGTGGATACTTGTTCACCAGAAAAGCCATATATTGGCTCGTCATATGGGACCATGGCGGTGTCAGGGAGTTGAAGTTTTTGGTAGGTGGTCCAATAGAGGATATCGACAGAGCTGCCTTGATCAACAAGGACTTTCTTGACAGCGTAATTTTCGATTTCAATAGTGATGACCATGGGGATGTCTTGTTGGTGGTCAAGGCTGTGGAAGTCATCATCTGTGAAGATGATAGGGGGCATACGGCGTCTGTGGTGGGAATGGGTGATATGGTTGATGGATTGTATATGGCGGAGGTGTCTTTTTCTGGCAGAAGAGGTGGAGCCTCCGCTTGCGAAGCCACCAGAGATGGTGTTAATGGTGCCACGTAAGGGAGGGTCGGCTGAGGTGATGTCGGTACGGGCCGGCTCCGGTTCTTGATTGGTGGGTTGGGCGGGGTGCCTGTCGTGACGGAAGTCATGTGGTGGACGTCTATTAACGGATCGAGGGGGTGACGGGATCGAGAGGAGGAGGAATGATCGTCTCTATGGATGAAGCGACGGAAGTGGCTAGCACAAACCAGTTCTTCTATTTTATCCTGGAGTGCTTTGCATTCGTCTGTAGTGTGGCCATGGTTGCGGTGGTAACGGCAATATTTGGTCATGTCGGCGTTGGGGGATGTGGTTGTCTTGCGTGGAGGAGGGATTAGATCAGCTTGGAGGGCTTCGTCGAGGATGCGGGAGCAGGCTACGGTAAAGGGGGCGTATCTGGTGAAGCGAGGTTGGCGGGGTTCGCGTGAACGGGTATCAGGACGTGGGTTAGGATGTGGGTTGGGGTTGGTGGGGGTGGCTGCATAGTCGTTGCAGAATTTGGTGTGCAGGGTTTGCATTTCCTCCATGCGGACATAGTCAGCTGCACGCAACTTGAGCTCGTGCATGCAGGCAGGTGGGTGGAGATAGACGTTGTTGGCGAAGGGGCCGGGTTGTAGGATAAGGGCCATGCATTGGAGGATCATCTTCTGATTGAGGTGTGGTGTACGAAGGGCTGCCTTACTGAAGCGATCTATGAACGCTCTGAGTGGTTCGTTTTGTTCCTGTCTGATGCCTAGGAGAGATATGGTGGTAGTTTGATGTGGGCGGCTGCCAGCGAAATGGGTGGAGAACATGTGGGAAAGGACGTCGAAACTGTCTATGGAGTAAGGCAGAAGGGTTGTGAACCATTCTAGGGCAGGGCCCTTAAGGGTGGTGGGGAAAGCTTTGCAAAAGACTGCGTCTTGGGATGTGTAAAGGGCGACATGGGTGATGTAGACCTTAAGGTGTTCGTCAGGGTCAGTTTCGCCAGTATAGCGATCCAGGGTGAAAGGTTCCCACTGGGCTGGAAGTGGGGTGTTGGCGATAAAGTCAGTGAAGGGGTGACGGCGCTTGGGCTAGTGGGGAGGGAGCAGGTGGGGTGGGATGGGATGGTTGATCATAGCGGGGAAGGTGGAGGTTAGGTTGTGAGGGGGGATGTGGGTTGGCGGAAGATATTGTGGGTTGTATGGTGGGATGTGTGTGGTGTGTAGGGTGGTGGGTATGTTGTAGGGGATCTGGGTGGTAGGGATGGTAGCGGCGGGGGTTGGGGGTGCGGTAAGCCCCGGTTGACCAGATGGGAGATGATGGGGATGGGTGGAGGTAACGGGTGTTTGTTGGGTGGTGGTGAAGGTGTGAGGGGTGTGGTTGTATTCACTTTCTTCCTCTGTGAGCTGGAAGGCCGGAGACTTCACAGCTTCAAAAGTTTCTTTGGCTTTTCCCTTCAGATTGGGGTCAGCCTCGATCCTTCGCCTCAGGCGAGAGTTCTCTTGCCTCAATGTCTCCATTTCATCAGCGCTGCGTTTCTTCAAATCCACGAGTTCTTGTTGCATCTTTGCTTGGCCGTCTAGGATGGCGGCCAGATCAAGGGTGATGCCAGGAGGTCCAAAGGGACCAGCATCCGCTTGCTTGTTCACTCCAGCCTTGCTACGGGTGGAAACCATCTTCAGAGAAAAACGGGTACTGAAGGTGTTCGTCTCGTGCCCCACGGTGGGCGCCAATTGTTCCTTTAGAGAACAAATAAGATGTGTTAGGCACAAGTATCACCTTACCATATAGTCTGCTATCTCGTCAGTTGGTCTCTCCCTGGTTGATACATGTCAGCTTGAACCCAGGAGGGGTTACCTGCAGAAGAGTCTCCGAAGCTCAAGTAAGTCAAAGCTCTCAGAAAGTCAAATCGGTGATTAATGAATGCGTACCTTTAATTCGTGGGGTCCATGCGTATTTATAGAGCATTAATGATGTTCGTTTATCCAATGGGCTGGGCCTTGGTTTGGGCCCTAGCCTGGGTTATGAGTGGGCCTGGGCCCTAACCCAGATCCCCAAGGTCCATCGAACGCTGGGACCTCCATTTTACTAAGTCTTCGAGGGCGGTCTGATCCGTTTATTTCTTGGCTTGTCAGATGCCGTCCTTGGCCGTGTATTATCCATGTTGGCCATTTTGTTGTTACTTTAGCCTTTGTTCATTTAAATTCGAGAACATGGCGGCCCAGGTCGTGTACTTGGGTTGTCTTTGGCATGTTCGTGAGGTTTATCATTTATATGGTTAAATTGACCAGGTCCGGTATAAGTTAGACTTACTCGGTCTAGGCTGAATACTTGGCTGCCTTGATGTATTTTTTACTTATTTGATTGAGTTTGGTTAGGTGTAGTACAAGATTGATTGTTTGCTTGAAAACATTGAGTATGAGCTTCTACTACTACATTCAAAGACCACATATCATGAGTTGGTTGTACCTTGTTCTCCCTTAGCCTAGGGATTCAACAATTTGTTCACCATGTGGGGTTCAACCTTGTTTGACTTATTGAGATTGATGAGTAGTTTAGCCGTAGATGTAACGCCAATTGTTCGTGGAGAGCTTGCAACTCGTTTAAATGTTGACTTAACTCATTCTAATGTTTAATCAATTCGACTTTATGTTGGACACTTAAAAGCTCCAAATCCTTACCAAATTTGTTCTACATTCCGCTATTTCATTTTGGAGATTTTCTTCATTTTTTTAAGGAAAAGCCTCAATGTGTGTTGTGAAGGCTCCATTGTTTGATGGGTCGATCTCAGGAATTGGATAATGATGCAATCTTGGTTCTGATAAGCACCATAAGATTTATGGTCCACAAATAATTTACTTAATCCCAGAGTGAACATCAAATGTTCTTATCGAAAAAAAAAAGGGTAGATTTCTTGAGGTAAAGAAGGTAATCCAAGAAAGTTGAACTCCACGTATAAAAGTTAATCATTAAGTTATTAGGTGAAGACCAAAAAGAAATTCACTTATAAGATTCTCCGAAAATGAAATTAGTAACAACATAATAAAATTGTGAATTATGAAAGTGAGAGAATTGAATGACTGCTCTCTTCAAAATTACTTTGTATTTATAGGTATTTATAAACATATGTCAAATTATCATTTAATGAATTATTACCGAATGAATATATATATATATATATATATATATATATATATATATATATATATGTGTGTGTGTGTGTGTGTGAAAATTTAAATTATAAAAGTTGTATTCAGATTACATTCAATTTGATTAGATATTATTATATTATATATTATTACATTAAAGTGTTTATTTCCATATAATTCAGATACGATGTACAGAAATATATGAGTTATTAACTAGAAATATGAAACATCTAAAGAGGAAGAAAAATTAATTATACAAAGTCAATTGAGAATTGAAATTAAGTAAGAAAAGGAAAAGAAAAAGGTGATGAATTGAACACGAGATGGTAACTCACTCACTCACCCTAAAAACTAACCAAATTAATCCTGCATGTATACAAAACAAAGGTCAAAATAATAATACTATCATCAGATTACATTCAAACGACCCAATTCGCCCCCGTGGCGGAAACAGAAGCACGAAATCAAGGAAAAAGCCTCAAAACGCACGCATGTGCTGCCACGTTGCTGTCTTCCCTGAAGTTTTCTCTTTCTTCGTTGATCCACTGTGTTGTGTGCGTTTGTTCCTAGCTAGCGACGCGCGTGTGCATTCCCATCGAACAAATCGTCAATGTAAGCCTCTATATCCTCAGGTTGGTACTTTACATACTTCTCGGTTTGTCTCCCCGGATCCAAATACTGCGAAAACCTCCCCAAGAAGGATCTGTACGCAGGAATAACGAGTGCAGAAATGGAAACCCTAAGTTCCGATTGAAGCTGTTCATCGCTCACCACCCACATGCTCTGTGTCTTGTGGATCTCCTCAAACCCTGCGTTGAACCCCTTGAACCGCTCCTTCAACACCGGCTTCTGCACCTTCCCGTGATCGCTTAATCCTTTAGGGCTCAGGCAACTCAAAATCTTGCTCCACGTCTCCACCTGGTAGTTCTTGTGGTATGTCCTCAGCTCCGTCGATCTCTTACGACACCACGTTTCTCCCATCACTTCGTAGATCTCCGCAGAACCTTTTATCTTCTGCACTATGTACCTTCCATTGTTCATCATGAAAATGCAGCTCAACGCAACCTCTTTGTACAGCTTCGCCTTCCCTTCCAGATTCGAGTCCAGAAGCTCCATCACCCGCATTAATTGTGCTGCAAACGGCGACTCATCCTCTCTGTGTCTGTTCTCGCTCTTCGATTTGCTGTCATCGGTTTCATAGCGAGGCCTGCTTGTTGAATCCGCACGCTCGATTTTCGAATGCTCTTTGAACACTTCCTCCAATGTGTCTTTATACTCACACGCTAACCTTAGGTAGTTCATGATATAACGTGTCAGAGGATGCACCGCGCCTCCCGCTACCGGAGTTCTTCCAGTCTCCGATTTAATCGAATTCTCCAGGTCGCAGAATATCAACACCGCCGCCTCGCCGAGACGACATTTTGCGGATGTCGTTTCGGTCTTGATTTCCCCCATTATGTCGTCCGGGAACAAGGTCTCCATTATTGGAATGGCGTCTCGTAGAGTCTCGTACATGTCTAAGAGTTTGAAGAGTTTTTCCCCGGCGCGCTTTGTCATGGCAATGCTCTCCCCGAAATTAAGCAGCTGAATGACAATTGAGCGGGAAATGTTACCCATGAGGCCCACCACGATGTCAGCTTCGTTGCCGAACACCATTTCCACAAGCTTTCGCTCGCCGGGGAACCATACAGAGGTGCACTCCTTCCAGGTGTTGATCCATGTTGGGATTTCGCGCTCCAGTGTCTCCCACTGCATTCTCTGAATCTCGTCTATGCTGAGTTTCTCATACCCTAGAATTTTGTTCATGCCGTCCTCCAACGCGTGCCTCCGCGAAAGTGCGTAGACTTGACTACACTCGTTTTCGTAACCGCTGGCTACCATTTCCTTAGCGATTTTGTTGAGATTCGCAATGGCTTCCTCGGCGAAACCTGGGAATTCGAGAATACTTTCTTCGAATGGCTCGGACTCTAAGGAGTCTGCCTGTTGTTTCCCCTTTGAGTCTGATTTATTTGGATTTCTAGATTCTTCCATCAGTGTACGGAACTCGTCTTCCAAAAACGACATCACGCGCTGCTGAATCACGCTGATGCCGTTGACCATAAAGTCTATTCGGACCACCTTCTCCTCCCCCTCCTCTTGTTCTTCCACCGCGTGACTCCGCGAGTACTCTATGAAATGGTTCATCAGCCTCGAAACGCGATTCGCGCATCCCAAAAGCGAGGAATCGTCTTCAATTGTTTCTCCCCATTTCGTTTCACCCGTGTCGTACTTCACTATCTTCTGTTCCACCAGATGCAAGAAAACGGGGATGAAATTAGGGATTTCCAATGGGGTTGATTCTTTGGCGTCGACTTTTTGTTGTAATGTCACGAGAAATTGGTCAATCTCATCTAAAACCTTCTCCAGACTCGGAATCGGAGATTCCGGTTCAGCCTCCACAGTTTCCTCCTTTTCTTCTTCATTTTTTTCCTTTTCCTTTTCCTCCTCCTCTTTGGATTCTTCCTTTTCCGTATCTCGTTCCGAATCTGTGGCCTTTTCAGTTTCGCCGTCCGGTTTGCCGTCGGCTTCGCCCTCGGGTTTGGCATCGGATTCGGCTTCGGGTTTGGCATCGGGTTTGGTATCGGATTCGGCTTCGGGTTTGGCATCGGATTCGGCTTCCGGTTTGGCATCGGATTCGGCGTCGGGTTTGGCATCGGATTTGGCGTCGGATTTGTCTTCAGATTCCAGAACCGGCAACTGAGTAGTATCGCCAGTGTTGATGTTCTCCTCTTTTTGAGGAACGCTGCTAGAATTCTCATTCACGTTGTTTTCCATTGTGATTGTGACGATGAGTGTTAATTGCTTTCAGTACGCCAAAACAAACAACGAAAATTGTTTCAGAACGATAAAAGCTGCAAAGACAACATTGGAGAATTATCCGCCTTGTGTTTTTGTTTTTTGGATTTTTCTTTTCCTTAATTACTTCATTTTGGATTTTGATAGTTATTGACCTGTTATTGGTTAGGCTTTTTTTTTCTTCACGCTGGTTTTCTAAAATAACTCAGGGGAAAGAGGGTTGAAAAGGTCGTGCTAGTTTGTGTGTAAGGGGAGAGAGAGGAAAACCAATGGACAGAAAAATGTTGGCAAATGTGTGGCGTTGACCGTTGACCCTGTTTTCCCTTTGTGCACAACAAAGATTTTATGATTACTATTGTTGTCCCCTTTTGACGGATGGAGGAGAAATTCATTTGCATGCTGTTTTTCTAGGTTATGTAGATGTGTGCAAACTTAAATATTTTACTTTAAATAAAAGTATTATATAAAATAGGAGTAATGTAATTTCAAGTTCGATCAATTTCTTGTTCTCATTTGTATATTTTCACATTTGGATAAACATTATTCATATTTGTTGTCTGACTAAGTGGATATCATCGATCTATAATATATATCTTATATTCCAATTTGATTAAATTATAAGTTATTCAAAACCTAAATTTGATTCATAGTTTGGAAAATTAAAACTGAACCATTTTTTTCTAGAAATGAACCTGATGATAAAACTACAAGACGAAAAATTTGGTTGAATTGTAATTTGTATAATATACTGTACAAAAATTCTAGAATTAAGAGAGAAATGAAAAAAAAAAACGAAAGAGTGATGTATGAGATGGAAAATGGTGTGATGACTGTTTTTTGCTAAAACTTGAAGATAAACGGTTAAGCAAAACATAAACTTTATCATATTTATTTCATTTGGTGGTTTTAATCATATTTCACCAAAAAGTAATTATTTAAATATAATTATTACTTAGATATTAATGCAACCCTTAATATTTGTAAGACCCATTTATTTTTACTCTAAATGTTTAAGGGTCTGTCTTAATCTGTTGGATCTAAGACTGACCCATAGGGTCCCTAAAACCCCTCTCGCAGCCCTAACTCACTTTTGGTGTCTCATTTTTCAAAAACAGCTCCCCTCCTCCCTCTTAGAGCAACAACAGCAAGCTCTGCTAGAGTTTGGTCCCATTCCTCGTCAAGCTAGTGAACCCTGTTTCTAATTCACTTAAGTTGGTTCTCAACTCATGCTTTCTATTCTTCCATTGTCTTTCGTGGTTCCAATTAGAGTTCATCGTAGTAACCTAGCTTTGTTTTGGTGTTAGTATTTTTCAGCTCACTAAACTGTTCTTGGAGCTATGGTGCTCCTCTATAGAGTGCTTGTGTTATTAGCTATCATCTTTCCAAGTAAGAGAAACTATAACTCCTTTTTCTTTGAAATACAATGTACTTATTTTCGTTCTGAAATGAGTATGTTTGATTGATGTGGCACTACTTTTTTTTCTACACTGCACACATTTTGTACAATGAAGGTTCCTACTTTATTAACCGTTGGATCGACCCTAAATTTTAACAGCTGAACCTTGGCACATAATTCTTTTATCGCAAGGTCATTATAGTTTGGTTGTTGACAACGCTGCACACTTTTCGTAGAATGAAGGTTCCTACTTCGTTAACCGTTGGATCGAGCTAATATTTTAACAGCGGAACTTTAACACATAGTTATTGACTTTGAAAAGTCGGATCTTGAATAGGAGCTCTGTAGTGAGAGCAGTTTTTATCGCAAGATCACTATAGTTTGGTTGTTGACAGCATTGACCTTTGTTGCTTGTTTGGTGCATAACTTTCTTTATGGTTATTCAATTAAGTTGGTTCTTGTTTCATTTGGTTCTTGATTCAATCATATTTAATTTGAATATAAAAAAAATTTTGGAGTTTTACACAAGCTGCAGTTTTATTTCTAAAATCCCAAATCGTTTGCATAATGTGTTGTTAAGTTGGATTGGATAAAAATTATAAGAATTAGTTATTTTTCAAGAGAGAAATATGTTGTATGATTTTAATATGAGTCTTCAAATGCTTGTGTGAGAATATAGGAGATCCCATGGGGGAGATCCTATTTGATTTAATTAGTAGTGTCTTCATTGGCCATGACGTAATTCCATGAATCTCTAGGTGAGATCTCATGGTGGTGCCTCAGTGGTTAGGATGTAATTCCACAATGGTTGCGTGGTGGTGCCTCATTAGTCAGGACGTAATTCCATGACCCCTGTTAGTGGGAGCTCATGGTGGTGCCTCATACTTAGGACGTAATTCCACGAAGTTCGTGGTGGTGCCTCATTATATAATTTAGTAAGGATCCAAGGTAAGGATTGCATCCTAACACTCTAAAGAGTCAGTTAGTCTCACGTAGAGCATACTGACTCAAGTGGTGAGAGTAGCAGGAGGCCTTAGATCTTTTAAGGCTAACCTTGTGAGTGGTAGGGTGAAACCCATTGGCAATTGGCTCTGCAGAGCAGTAAAGGCCACCACAAGTGCAAGCATCCGGTGAATCCGACTAATTATATGTATCTGGATAAGTCGTGTCTTGAGTCTTAGTGTATTGTTTGCGAGTCATCACATGATTGGTTGTGGTATGTATCTTGGATTATGAAAATGTATGCAATCATATGATAAAATGTTTTTCCTACTCTAGCTTACCCTTTCTGCTTGTTGTATGTTTTGTATGTAGTTTTCTCTTTTTTGCGATGATCATCAATTTATTAATGTGAGCAGATGTGAGAACTCCTCGTTGTCGTCAGGGTGATGGAGATTCCACTGCATAGCTTAACTTGGATCAGACCCCACTTCTTCGTAATTTTTCTTTTAGGGTTGTAGCCCATGTATCTCCTTGCTCTTGGAGTATTTATTTTAAGTACTATTCAACTTTTATCCTGTTTAGTCAATGACATCGTGGTGTGCCCTAGACTTCTTTAAGATACTTGAGATTTGTTGTAAGGAGTGATATTTATACTCCGCAACTTTACTCTTATTATTATATTGCGTGATGTTTTATTTAATTATATTATTATTTAAATAAGATGTTACAATATTATTGAATAATATTTTCTTAAATATTTTAAAACATATAAATTTATATAAAATATAACTATATTAAATGCGCTGCTGCGTATTAATCCATAAGCAGTTAAATTTAAGAGTACCTTTCTTTTTCAGAAATTAATAATTAAAAGTAAAGATTGAATAAATATGCCATTAAATTTGAAATGACAGATAACATTAGGGATGTCAAAAAAATTCGTATCCGTGAATATCCACAGATAAAACCCGCAACGAGTAGGAAACGGATATTAAATATGGATACCCGCTACCCGTGGGTAAGGGTATTTTTGATACTCGCATGTTAACGGGGCGGGTACGGGTATCATAGTATCCGTACCTGTGGATACTCGTACCCGCTGAACTTTAATTCACAAAAATACCCTCATATATATATATATATATATATATATATTAATAAAAAACATTATGTCTTCATTTAGTAATGGTGGTTGGATTCTTACCCTACATTGGATTAGAGTAGATTACTTCCAGATACTGTGGAGGCATTGATGTGTCTCCAAGATTGGTTATAGACCAACATGGAAGGTAATGAAATTAACACTTTTACTTAGATATTTTAATTAAGTGATTGTTTTCAAGCTCTTCTACATTAAAATTGGACAACATTAAACTTTATATAATGTTGCAAGATGTGGACATTGATGAAGTTAGTAATTTCTTTAATATTTCATTAAAAAATAAACTACAATATAAATTGTTAGTGATTTTTTATTTGTTTGTTTTTCAGGAATCAATTGGAGAAAGTGGACTTGTTGATCCAAACACTAATTATGATTAAATATTTGCTTTTTAAAATATTTTTGTAAATACCCATAGGTACTCGTGGATACCCGCTGATATGAAAAAAAAATGGACAGGTACCCATATAACGAATACCCGACGGATATGGGTACGGGACAAATATTTATCCAGTGGGTAGGGTACGGGGGAGGTACTACCCGTACCCTACCCGCCCCGTTGAACTCCCTAGATAACGTTCTATTTATTATTTTATTTATTTAAATTTATATCAATATGTTTAAGCACACTACCGAACTACTAATGTCCCCCGTTTATGTATAATTAAATTTTACATTAGTATTTATGAAATCTAATTTAATGTAACTGATATTTTTTATCAAACTTCATTATATTGATAAATTTAACTGATTTAACTTTGTATCTACTCACAATTAAAAATTTTAGTTATATTCAAAATATTTTTCAATAATTATTCTTACCGGACTTCAGAATTTGGTACAGTTAACAAGATTTCGGATGACATAATAGATCTTGGTTGAATACTCCTTAGGGTGTGTTCACTTGAGGAAAAGTATATTTGAGAGAGTAAGTGGATTTAAGAGTAAATTATGTGTTGTTTTTTTTAAGGGATTTAGAGGTGATTGTAAGTAAATTTAGAAGTAATTTTTGTGAAAGTTTGTGAGAGATTTGATTGATGTGATAGATTAAAAAATATGTTTTAATAGAAGTATCAGTGAGATTACCATTTTGTCCTTAATTTAATAAGTAGTATAAATTGATATTTGTATGAGTAAATCTATTTTCATAATTTTTTTTAACCACTAAAATTGAAACAAAAAATTATCAAAGAAATTTTTTTTAACCTATATTCGTTCCATGACATGGAGATTGGATTTCTCCCAACTAAGCCCCCACAGATTTGTTCCACTACAATGGGGATCAAATCTCTCATAAACAAGCCCCCACAAATCTTCCATTACATACCATGCTACCTTACCAACATGAACGTGAAAAAAAGAGGGTAAAATTAACATTAACTAAGTGAATCCACTCAAATCACTGCATATTAGACAAGATTTTAATCCTACTACATCTCACTAATCACCACACTGCCTTCCTCTTAAAACTTGCCAAACGAACACATAAAATATTACATAATCTGTCTTTGCTTTACCACTCAACATCAAACGAACACGGTGTTAGAGTTGGAATAGAGGAAAGATCCACCTGTAAAAGATTCAAAATTCTTGACATTTAAGTCAGTAAAAGAATAAGGATCTTTTAAGAGAGAATAAGTTTGAGTGGTCATTTTTAGAGTGAGTTTTCCATGAGGTCTCTATGAACCTTGAACCCATATGATAAAAGGATAATATATTTGCACTGTAACAACTTACCTCAAATAAATATAATAATAATGCAATATATTACCTGAAATAAGTATAATTAGGTAATATATTACCCAATATACTAAATATTTTGTTAATATTTAGTATAAGGGAATATTATGATGTAATATATTAATATTTAGTATTAGGATGTGATCAAACTATCGAGATTATCATGACTATTGTTAATATATGGATATCTTCTCCAATAGGTGAGTATGAGAATATTTTGTGATCATGAGGTTGATTGGGCCTTATTCAGCTGCACACCTATTGAGTCGGGTAGATACATAAGCCCTTAGTCTCGGGAGTTTGATCAACGTCATGCTTGCTTTAGCTAAGCAATGAATGACCGAGTTATGTGAGGTCGTTCTTGACCATGCCGGTGGATTACCCGATCTAGGTTGTTGCCTTGCATTGTGTGTGATGACATCTTGTCAAATGAATTTCATGTTGCTAGACTAGACAAATTTTAAGTGGACTATGGAGTTTAGCAGAATTTGTCATGTGTTGTCGATCTGGACAAACATTAGAACGTGTTGTCGATCATGGCACACTTCAGGATGTGTGGCCGATCATGGCAGGTTTGAGGGTCGATCATAGGAGTCTTTAGGATGTGCTGCCAATCATGGAAGCCTTTAGGACGTGCTGCCGAGTTGGGCTTTATTTTGTTACCGTCTAGGTAATTGAGGTGCCACTTTTGTGGACTTATGTTGCCGTCTAGGTAACTTGTTTATCACATTTGTGGGCATTTATTACTGTCTAAGTAACTCATTGTTTCATTCTGGAAGGCTTAATTATTATCGTTACTAGTTTAAGTACCTTGGTGCCTCGCTTTGGAGGGCTTTATGTTTAAGGTGTCTCTCTCTAGAGGGCTTTTCGATTAAAGTGCTTCACTTTGGAAAGCTTAATGTTACTAGTTCAAGTAACTCGGTGCCTCACTCTAGAGGGCTTTTTGATTAAGGCCCTATTCTTTTGAGGGGATCTACTATTTAAGAGGATTGGAGAGGAAGGCATGGAGAGTGATCACCTTGTTCTTTTTGGGGTGATGCAAGGGGATGGTAGGGATGGAATAGAGGGATGACTAAAACAATTTCATCCCTCTACTTTTGAAGAGATTAGAAGGTGATGGATACAAAATTACCATTTTATTCTCGTTATATTTATTTTTTACCTCTTTTATCCTCGTCATTTTTTTAAACATGTTTAAATTAATTTGTATGTTTAAATTAATTTTACAATTTATTTTAATTGTGTTTAATATATAAAAAACTATTTGTATGTTTAATTTTGTAATTTGTTCATAAAATTAACTTTTAATCTTAAATTATTTTGTTAATAAATTTTCCAATAAAATTGTTTTCAATTATTTGATAATCATTTAATGAAATAGTAAAAAAATGATTTTTATTTATTCTAGTTTTTCGATTTTGATATGTTTTTTTATGTGTCATGTGAAAATATTATTTACTTTAAAATTTTTAGATTACTTATTTATTAATATTTATCAATTTTAATTTTTTAACAAATAAATATATGTAATTTTAGTTTTAATTTATTAATAAAAATAAATAAAATTTTATTATTAATAAACATCTAAAAATCTAAAAGTTAAAAATATATTAACAATATATAATTCTATAAAATTTGTAAAAAAGAAAAAAGAATTATTAAAAAATGTTACCTATATTATTAACAAACATAATCAAATTAAAAAATATGTTTATATCAAATAAACAAAAAAATTTATATTTCAAAGACTTAAAAAGAAAAAATATATATAACATAAATACATTATTTTTCAAGTAAACATTAAATTGATAAATGTAAATTTAATTTCATACCAAATAAATTTGATTATTCATTTTTTTATAAAAAATTTTATTATTTCACACAATTAATATAAATTAAATAAATTATTGTAAATGATTTATATAACATTTTATATTACTTTTAACATTAAGGATATTCTGGTAATCTCATTTTTTTATCTATTAATTTTTTTTAATATGTCACATCACTCAATTCAATCACAAACTTTTACGAATTTCACTCTCTAATCTACTCTAAAATAATCTTCTAATCCCTTAAAAAGAACCACACAACTTTACCCTCTAATCCTTCTCATCTCTTCCTCTCTTTCTTTTTCTAATCCTTCATCTCAAAAGAACAGAGCCTAAGGTGCCTCACTTTAGAGGGCTTAATGTTACTAATTCATGTAATTCGGTGCCTCTCTGAAGAGATTTTCGATTAAAGTATCTTACTCAAGAGGATTTTGTGTTCCTAGTTCAAGTAATTTGATGTCTCTCTTTAAAGAGTTTTATGATTAAGGTACTTCACTCAGGAATGCTTTTTAGTTAATTTTCCTCACTTTTAAAAGTTGGCTTAATTATCCTTTTGGTCCCCTAATTTGTTTGGTTGGTTCATTTTGGTCCCCTTATTATTTTTTGGTTCAATTTGGTCTTCTAATTCTTTAAAAGGGTTCAATTTGGTTCCTGCCGTTAAGTCTATGTTAACACCGTCTCCGTACATGCCATGTGTTATTTTGTGAAATTTTTAATTTTTTTTTTAATTTTTTTAATTAAAAAAATAAACTGCCACGTGTCACTTTATGGTTGTGACACGTGTCAATTTGATATTTTTTTATTTAAAAAAAAAATACTGTCATGTGGCAGGTCATGATTGTGCCATATGTCAAGCTAACATTGGTTGTTTTCAATTTAATCCTTCTATTTGAAATTTTGATTCAATTTAGTCCCCCAATCTTTTAAAATGATTCAATTTTGTCCTCTTATCATTTATACGTCAAATCACTCCCTAAATACTTCTACTTTTTCATTTCTTACATTTTTTACTTTGTAATTTTTTACACTTGAAATTTTTTACACATATAAACAAAAAATAATTTCAATAGTTAGATGTGTCAACACCCAATTTCGTTCGGGTAAGAAGTTATTTTTTTAACTTTGAAAATAATTAAGAAGAGGGGAAAAGATAGAGAAAAGTGAACATTGGTATATTCTACTTTCACTCTCATCTTATTTTAACTTTAATTTAATTTTATCTTTTTTATCTTTTTTATTTATTGTTTTTTATCTTTGTTTTTTTATTATTTTGGTTCTATTTCTGATTTTATTTTTAATTTTAATCTTTTTTGTTTGCTTTTCTTATTTTATTTTATTTTATTCTCTTAAAAAATATATATATAAAAAGAAAAAAAAATGAAAAATGATGAAAGTTGACTTATTGTTGAACTGTTCGGTCTTTCCTTCATGATGGTCAACTAATGACCTTTAGTTCACCTTTGGGTCTTAACGTGAGAGAGGAAAATTTGGGTATTGGCTTATCACTGCAGCAGCAGCCATGACAGGCATAGCAATGCAGCTATGGCTATGGCCAGATGGCAGCAGGAAGTGACTTTTCATTAAAGAAAGAGAGCAACGGAAAAAAAAGGAGAGAGCCGTTTGAAAGGAAGAACTTCCTAGCACATGAAAAGGGGGAGATACTCTCGGGAGGGACGGGAAGAGAGTTTCATTACACTTGAAAAACAAGGAGGCAAGCAGCTCGAGCAAGGGAAGATTTGGGGCTCTCAGCACACTGGAAGGAGAACACCGGGGGAGAGAGCAACAAAGCCCGAAAAAAGGGGAACGGAGGCAACAAGAGAGGAAGTGAACCATCTAACAACGAGCAATACAAACACAACAGATGAGGAGAGGAGGAGAGATTGCAACAGGGATCGGTGACAGCAAAAAGTAACATCATTGAGAAGAAAGGAACTGTCATAGGCAGGTACACTTGCACACTTGAGCATAAACATAACTGAGATTGGCATGAACTGATGATGTGTTGGTATATTGTTTATGGCATGAACTGGTGTTGTGTTAGTATATTGCTTATCTGTTGGATTTTGTTCACTATGCTTGAAAAACGTTGTTTCCTCCCTCCAATCTCTCGTCACCATGTCCACCATAAGTGTGTTATTTAAATCCTGCACACAACAATCACCAGACAACAAACAAGCCCCTCAACCCGTCATCTAACCCCAAATTCATCCTTCTCTTCTCGCAACCAATAAAACAAAAAAAGGCAAACTCTATTTTCCTCAACCATCTTCAACACACCGAAAAAGCTCATTCTGCCGCATGCCAATCCTTCCCATTATCGCCACCTTCCCGCCGCACTCATTCTTAGAACTACCGCCTCAACATCACGACACCATTCCAATCTGCAAATAGAACACACAAGCAAATCACACACACTCTATCTCCATTCCCATCAAAAATTCATCCCCTGTTAACCTTTCACCATACTCACTTCCACCAACACACAGCTCGCACACAAACAAACCAAAATCCACCTCGGCTTTCATTTTTAATCACAGATTCGCATTCAGCCACATCCAACCAGCCACATCCACCTGCATCAAGTCTCATTTTTCCAATCAGCCACATCCAATCTTAGCACCTAGATGAACAAAGGAATAGAAACCAACGCCGGCGGCCTCGCCGCCGGCGAGTCGGAGCTTTAAAACGGAGAACGCGCACCAATGGCAGTGACCCTGGGTTCGCGCGGAAGCAATTCAGGTCGCACCTGAAAAGAGGGAGAGCGAAGGTCGCATATCCTTTGGCCCTCGTCGTCGAGGTTCGTGGTGGTCGCCGGCGGCGTTTTTGGCTGGTTGCAGCGGGGTGACTGTCTTGGTCGCGGCAGCCACATGATTTGGTATTTGAGTGAGCCAGGTCCAGTAGGAGTTCGAGCAGAGGTTCACGTCAGGGGCGAACACGAGGAACAGAGAAGAAAGAAAATCGTCGGCGGCGATGCCGCCGGCGAGTCGGACTTCGAACTGGCTGAGCAACAGCGGCTTCAATCACGGTTGGGGGCGCGACAGCGGGGCTTGCGGCTTGGATTCCAGACTTAGCGTGTCTCATGCGAGAAGAAGAATGAGAGACGTTTAGGATGCAGTGGAGGCCGGCGACGCTTCTGGTAGCGATTGGCGCCGTCGCCGGTGGCTCTGACGGACCGGGAAGGTTGCGAGGTCGAGACATTGGGGCTGGAAAGAGTGGCTCGTGTCTCGCGAGAGAAGACATTGGAAGATTGAGAGAGCACTCGCAGAAGAAGACTTTGCGAAGTCGTTGTGCAAGACGAGCGCCGGCAGCTCCGTCGACGGTGGCCACCATCGTCGCCGGCGTTTACTGTGGCATATGCGCGTGACCCAGGGCTGGGGGTTGTGCTGTGTGGAAGATGATGGTTGGGAGAAGGAAGAGGCGTGGAGGGGATTTAGGTTTTAGGAGATGGGTGAGACACTTTTGCTCCGCGCACCCCACTTTCAATCTTTGCACCCTCTGTTTTGTGCTGTTTTTTTTCTCTTCGCACCCTTGTTATTTGCTAGCATTACACCCCTTTTTGGTTTTGGACCGGTTTCCTGTGTGCAGCCCATATTCCGTGACTACCTGCTGCACCCCAGTTATTTGCTAGCATCACACTCCCTTCTATTGTCAATTTTGGGCATGTTTTATATTTTACTTGTTGCACACACATTTTTACTGTACACACCCAATTTGCTTCATGCACCTCATACATTACTTATCCCATATTTGTGTCTTCAACTTTTACCCCTTTTTTTTTCCCACGTTTTTAATATTTCAATAAAAAATCAAGAAAAGGTTTGAAAATCATAAAAATTTACAAAAACGAGAAAATTCAAAAATACAAAAAATAATTTTATTTCACTTTAGTGTTTGTTCGACAGCTTGCGTCGTGTGACACTTTCTTTCAAATAATTTAAAAATACTAAAAATAATTTCTTTTTCTTTTTGTGTCAGTCTGGTCGTCCGCACCGCGCGACACTCATTTTCAAAAATACCAAAAATAGTTTTTCTTTCTTTTTTCGTGTCTGTCCAACCGCTCGCGTCGTGTGACACATACTTTCAAGTAATTCAAAAATACCAAAAAAAACATAAATTTCAAAATATAAAAATATCAACATTTTCAAACAAACATATCTTTTTAAGAACTACGTGATCCTTAATTCTCCACCGCAAGATACGTAGAAGCAAAGCCAGTCCTTGTCAGGTTCACCTCCAAAAAAATCAAATATTTTTCTCAAATGTTTTCCAAATCGTTTCTCCTAAAGAACTACGTAATCCTGATTTCTCATTTTTAATGAGAATACGTAAGACCAAGGTCAATCCTTGTCGGGCCCAAAAAATTAAAAAAATATATTTGTTTCTTTTTAGCATTTTTTTGTCTTATTATTTTTGGGGAAAATTAACATTTTGAAAATCACATCTCCTTTGCATTTTTAATTAAAGGTACCGCCCTCGGGCGGGCGCTTGTAGGGTGCTAACACCTTCCCTACCCGTAACCGACTCCCGGATCCTAAATTTGTTTTTTCGCAGACTTGTCTTATCTTTATGGATTTTCATAGTTTTCCAGAATAACTATGGTGGCGACTCCAAATCTCTTTTTCAAACCCATTTTCTTTTTTGGCTCGTTGTCCTGTCGCGATTCCATTGCGACAAGATGGAGTAATTTAATCTATAAATATAATAAAAATTATTTTAACATGTATATATAAGTTGTAATTAAGCTTAATTACTAATTTGATATTAAATTAGAGAGGACAAAATTGAATCATTCTAAAAAATTGGGGGACTAAATTGAATCAAAATTGTAAATAAATGAACTAAATTGAAAACCACCAATGTTAGCTTGACACGTGGCACAATCATGACCTGCCACGTGGCACTATATTTTTTAAAAAATTAAAAAATCTCAAATTGACATGTGTCATAACCATAAAATGACACGTGACCGTTTAATTATTCTTTTTAAAAAATTAAAAAATTAAAAAAAAAATTAAAAAAATTTGAAAATTTCACAAAATAACACGTGGTATATACGAAGACGGTGTTAACATAGACTTAATGGCAGAGATCAAATTGAACCTTCTTCAAACATTAAAAGACCAAATTAAACAAAAAAGTAATAAGAAGACTAAAATGAACCAATTAGGAAACAAAAATGATAATTAAATCTTTAAAAGTTTAATGTCACTTGTTCAAGTAACTCACTGCCTTCTTTAAAAAGAGAAAAAATAAATTAAATAAAAAAATGTAAGTTATTAGTTATTACGTGAAAAGATACTTTAGTTTCGCAATACTAAGCCAGCTGTCCTTCACTCCTCATAAATATATCCGTTGGAAACACGAAAAGGTTCGACTTCAGACCCGACCCAATCCATACCCGAAAACAATGATTAAATCAGCAAACAAAAGCCACGTCTGCTCTGTTCCCATTCAGCAGAAACAGAAAACTGAGTGTGAGGTCAGAGAGTGAGGGAGTGAAAATGAGACACGGCGGAGGAAAGAGGAGGCGCGTGGCGCCGAAACCATTCGTCGTTTTGTGTGCACTGGTGACTGGTTTGTTAGGACTGTTGGTGCTCGCGTTCAGGCCCTTGGAAGATGCCCCTAGCACTCTCGTGCCTTTCGCGAGAGCTTCGGAGTTCAACGGTTCTTCTTCCGACGGAGGGACGAGCGTGGAAGGCGTGGTGGCGTTTCAGCGCGTGGCAGAGAAGGGGTGCAAGACGGTGGAGGAAATGGGGGAGGATTTCGGAAGAGGAGTTGGGAAGGAGTCTCTGAGAGTGAGAAAGATTATCGAGAATCATTTTGTTGCCAATGGTTCTTTCTGCACTCTTCACACATCCTTCGCTTTCTGCTCAGCTAAATTTTTATTATTTTAATGCTATAGCAACTTATTCTCAAATTAAAAAAAATACAGTTCTGACAATGTTATATGATTTTAAATTTAACTAGAACTAACGTTTTAATATCTCCCTTTCTCTCTATATATATTACTTATTTACACGTTCTCTTTAATTTTGAATATGTCACTTTTGAGGCTAAAGCTCTTTTTTATTATTATTTTGCTAAATATGTATTTTCCATCAATTTTTTTAGTTTTAGTTGGGCACCGACTAAACTAGCCGTGTTAATTTAACCTCATTAATTTTGGTTGTGGTAGTTACAAACTAATTAGATTTCCATCAATTTAGATGAACTTTGCTTAGGTGATATTACACTGACATAGCCAAGTTTGTTATGTGTCGTTTAGTTGACAAGTTAGTATAAGAATAGGAAAAATGCACCAACTTATAATATTATTAGTAATATTATCACTGTTGTAAAATTATTATTATTATTATTATTATTTTCATCTTTCAATTCAATACGTCAGGAGGTCAAAAAATTTAGAAAGGATTTTGTTCCATTAGAATAACAAAATATTTATTACACTAAAAAGTTTGTATAAATTAGCGCTGGACGTATATCTGGCGCATAGGATTAACTTAAATAATAGTAATAATAATAATCATCATAATAATAGTAATAAATAATATATATTTGATTTTGATATTAGGTGTCAAATTTTGCTCAAAAAGATGGATTCGAATCTTCTGTGTCTCTTATATGGTACAAATTCTCTGTAGGAAAGTTAGCCACAGCATGTTTTGGATATTCTCTGTTGAAATAGGATCTATGATTTAAGATATGTATAGTACTACAGAGAAAACTGTGAATTAGAATGCATGCAATGTAACACGTATATGAAGTTTGATAGGTGCTTTTTCCTTGCGAAATATAGGAAATTATTTAAGAGATGTTATGGGAGCATTGGCGTCTGGGGATTGAGCAACAATACTATTTTGAGATAAATGTTTAATGGTTTTTAGAAAGTAAGTTTAGGCCTAACTCAACCTTACATCTATGAGGGAAGATTTGCATTCTAATGTGATTTTTCTTAATTCTAGGAATTAGACGCAACTCGAAGAACATATATGGAAATTGGAAACCCTATAGGAGAAAAGGTTCAGAAAGATTAATCAAGAGTGTCTACGAGAAAAGATAAATGAATGTCTTTGGCCAATTACTTGCCATTCCAAAACTGAATCAAACAATTTCCCTAAGAAGATGGGAATATCTAACTAACTCAAACTGAATCAGCTAGCAGCTGTTGCTGAATTACATCATTCTTCCATCTTATTTCATATCAATGCCCCTTCTGGTCAACAACCTTGTCCTTAAGGATTGAATGTAGGATATTTCTTCTTCAAGTCACAGTTCAAGTGGCTTCGTCCGGAAATTGGTACTTCCGTTTAACTAGAACTTTAGTTATTGCTACTCCCTTTCTTATACTGTTATCCTATCCAGAATTTCTTCAGCCTCCTTTTCTGCAAAGGCATCTTCAGCTTGATATGGCAGATTGGTAAAAATTACTGCTTCTCCAACGTGCTTCTTGAGCTGTAAAATGTGGAAGACATTGTAAAGTTTGGAGGCATAGGAAGATCCAACTTATAAACTACCAGTTTTCCTTTCCTTCTTAGCTCACCATTCTGCCACATGTAATGTTTATGTGAAACCAAATTGCTTTGCATTTCATTGATCAAATTCTGCAAGCTAGGACTGATGAATGCTATCCACTAAGATTGCAGTTGCTGAGTAATCAATCTACTGCATTCAACAGGGCCCACTTTGGACAAGGCATCTGCTACTACATTTTCTTGACCCTTCCTATACTCAATTGAGAAGTCAAACTCCATAAGCTTAACTAACTACTTCTGCTGGAAAGTTGTAGTCAGTCTTTGATCCAAAATATATTTGGTGTAAAATATCGATTCAGAAGGTACTGTCTCTAACTTTGCACTATAAAATCCACAATTAACTATCAGATAAAAGAGGGTAAAAAGAAACAGCTTTTCTGTATTGTGAAAAGGTGAGAAGGTAAAGTGCTTTTACAAAGAAAACAAGGACCTAAATAGCTTATGATACAGAGGCTACAGAAAACAACAGAAAAAAGAAACTAAAAGAAACAGAACGGAACTAAACTAAACAGCCTAACAAACCAGCCTAACTAATATTAACAACTCCTCATATGTGGATAGAGACTATTGTTGTAGATTCAAGATCTTATTGATGTAAGGAATAAGGTGGAAATCTTGCATGAGTAAGTACTGCTCCAATTCCACCACCTGAAGCATCAACTTCCACTACAAAGACTTTGGAGAAGTCTAGAAGTGCTAAGACATGAGTGTTACTCAACAAGTCTTTGAGCTTCTGAAATGCTAATTTGGCATCCTGGGTCCCCATAAAATTGTCCTTTTTCAACATATCATTTAGAGATTTAGCTATAGCTCCATATCCCTTTACAACCTTTATGTAATATCCCGCTAAAGCTAGGATGACGTAAAGGCCATTTAACCATAATTTCAACTTTAATAGGGTCAGTGACCACTCCTTCATTTAAGACGAAATAATCCAAATATTCCACTCTATTCACAACAAAATATCATTTGGATCTTCTAACAAACAAGCAGTTATCCCTTAGAGTTACAAGGACCAATTTAAGGTGATTCAGATGTTGCAAGTTCTTACTGTAGATGAGAATGTCATAAAGAAAGACTATTCAAAACTTTCTTAAAGACGGTTGGAATGTTGTTCTTAGAATAGGTATTAAATATAGGTAGTTAAAAGTTGTGATGGAAATATGCCTTGTGCTGTGACTATGAGCTGTTTACTTATTAGTATTAAATATCTAGATATTCTTGGATGTAATTTTCTTCCACAAATAATCAATCTCTTAAGCCCACTGTCAGTCCTTCGACGCCAGCCACCAGCCACTATCATTGAGTAAGAGAGTGTTTACAAGAATATGATCAAGATACATGAATGAATGCTAATAAACTAATGCTGTTTATAGTTAACCTCCAAAACTGAACCTAACAATTTGCATAAGAAAAAGGGAATATCTAACTAACTTAAACCAAATCTAACTAATTCAGTTCAACAACTGGGAACTGTTACTGAATTACATTATTGTTCCAACTTATTTCATATCACACTTGTATACTATAAGTTTGTCATATCTCTAGATGATATAACATCTCCAGCAACAGTTAATACAGTCAAAGTTTTGTGCTTCTTTGTAGTATGCTAGTTATCATTTATATACATTTATTTTACAGTCAAGATTATTTCTCTATACTTACTGCACCTTCTAGTCTTCTGAAAAATTTTACTAGTTGTGATTCTCTGAGTGTAATCAGTTAGATGAAATATATAACATACATACACTCCATGCACTTCTGTGGAGGATGGTGCTATCGTGTTCAATTAGAAGATGTTTTTTCATTTTGTTTCAGGTGCTTCAAGAGTCAGGGATTTTCCCCCAGAGCAGTTCTGTAGACATGGCTTTGTTCTTGGGAAGACAGCTGAGGCAGGGTTTGGGAACGAAATGTACAAGGTCTTAACTGCTGCAGCACTTAGTGTAATGTTAAACCGCTCCTTGATCATCGGTCAGACCAGGCATATTAGTTCTTTCTCAAGCCTTTCTTATTTTCTTTTTCAAAGAAACTCTGATATTTGAAAACTAATGCCATTGTGACATTGATATATTTGTGAAACTGCTCTGTTGCAAATAATAGCATATTTGAATCAACTAATGATGATTGTTGTTAAAATTGGTCAGGACAGTGAACCAGTAATTCGAGTAATCATTATAAGTTGGTTGGTTGGTTGGCTGAACAAGATAACATGATAAAAATATTCCACAGCTTCAACATGAAAGATTGAAGAAAATTTGAAATGAGAAAAGATAATGTGCTTTATTTAAAGAAAGAAAAGAACTGGCATTTAAAACAGTATTTAAAAGTGGTCTGACTATAATTTTGATTATCAGACAGAATCCCAACTTGCTAGAGCACACTGTTACAAATATTGTAATAAAACAAGGCTCTGTCCTTCGTTATCTGATTGATACCTTGTTGCTACATTTCAGAGGAAAATATCCTTTTGGAGACTACATTTCTTATTCCAACTTTACTTTTACGGTGAAAGAAATTAAGCATTTGTGGAGACAGAAAGGTTGTGAAAGCAAATATGGGAGGGAACTGGTTATGAGAATTGATGATTTTAATAAACCATTGGAAACAAATGTTCTCTGTAGCAACTGGAAGAAATGGAAGCAACCCATCATATGGTAAGGTGAAAAAAGTTTGTTAATATATTAGTCTCACAAGCATCATAAATGACCATAAACTTTATGTTTTAGGTTTCAAGGCACTACTGATTCTGTGGCGGCACAGTTTTTCTTAAAAAATATATACTCTCAGATGAGGATTGCTGCTTTCAATTTGTTTGGTGACCCACAAGTTCTTGGTTTACGACCGAATGTTTTTGGGGAGCTCATGAGGGTTCTCATATCCCCTTCAGAAGATGTTGAAGCAGCTGTAAATTGGGTTATTGGTGGTGGGGAGAATCCTGACATCTCATTGCATATGCGGATGCTTATGAATAGGTATTGGAAGTATGCGTTAATTTCATGGAGTGGGAATAATCATGCTTGATTGATGAATTAATTGAATAAGTTTCTGATATCAACCTTAAGATAGTTTTACTTTTTACTACTTTTGGAAAGTTAAATTTATATATCTTGACAGAATGCTATGAGGGGCCAAAGAGTATTGCCAATTCAATTCAGTATCACGTTATCGGTTTTACTTCCATTCTTCTGCCATCTATTTACTTGGCTTTCATCCATTTCTCTAATCCCTAATTAGATAAATATTTTACTCCAAAGATGTCAAATAATTTAGCCTCCCCAATAGCATAAAAGCATTTTCTTTAGCAACGGTCAACCTTCATATTTGGTAAGGGTTTAAATGAAATTCATTTTTTGGCATCCCCTTTTCAGGTCTGCAAGAGCTGTGCAGGCAGTGTTGCGTTGCCTGAAAAAAGCCATACAAAGTCAGCATCTAATGTCATCAAGACCAAAGGTTGTATTGGTGTCAGATACACCTGCTGTTGTTAAAAATATCATGTCTATGTCTAACATAAGTGAATTTGCAGAGGTAAACTATTCTGGTCCTGATTGCTAAACTGCATGCAAATACTGTCTTTAATGTGCAGATAGAAATATTATTAATTTATTACTTTTTAACGACGACATTATTGCGTTATATGAAGTACTGTCTACATGATATTCTCAATATTGCCAATCTTTCTTTAATGCTTTATTGTTTCATTATTCAACCATTTGTTTAATATACGGTGGTTCATGATCCAATAAACTTATAAATGCTGTAAAATTTGTGAATCTCTAATTCTTGTCCATATCTACTTGCCCCCAGGTTCTTCATTTTGATTATGACCAATTCAGAGGAAGTATGTCTAAAGGTATGCGCATTTCAGATTTTAGAAGGAAGGATTGGGGTTCAGCGCCAAGGTGGGTTGCGTTTGTCGATTTTTTTCTTGCTTCTCGTGCAAAATTTGCTGCCATTTCTGGAGCTCACCGGCGTGTTGGCACTACGTATGCTCAATTAATTGCTGCACTGGCAGCTGCATACAATCTAGGTATTTCTTGCTATTCACTCTTATTCTTGTAAGTCAAGGTTGCATGAGGTTCAATCCAATGATATTTGAGACTTAGGAAAACAACTTTAAAAGAAATGTTTGTTACCTTAAGCGAGAGAGGTGTCAGCCAATAGTTTCACATAATTTAGTAGTGTAGACCTAGGGAAGTTTAAATACCCTTCCACTTTCGATCCTTCGAGCCGTTTTCTAAGAACAAAAGAGTGGCGGACTCCCCAAAGTGTGGACAATACTTGGAATGTAGTGATCGATCCTAAATAGGATTATTATGTTAGGCCTTTTTGCCAAAGTGTAATTGTTTTTCGTAAAACTAAACAAAAATAATTTTTGTTTGTTAGTCTAAAACTTGATCTTTTATGAGCCTTACCTTTGGATTGACCCTACATGTGAGCACAAAATTTGTTGAAACATGCAGCTGAAACCTGAAATTTGTTTACTCTTCAGGGGACAAGTCTGGTTCAAGGTTTTTATTCTTTAGCAGTTTCCAGAGTAATTTGTTAAGGGATGGCCTGAAGCATCAGGTTGGTTGGGGCCATGTGTGGAACAGATATGGTGGTCCATTGAGTTGTCGCAACCAGGCCAATCAATGTGCCTTCACACCAGTTCTGCCCTCTGCTTGGTGGGACGGTCTTTGGCAGTCTCCAATTCCAAGGGATATTAACCGTCTTGCTTCTTATGGCATCCGATTATCTGGTCTTGGCAATGTTGATAACGATTCCCTTAAAAGTCAATGTAAGAAAAGGAAACATGTCGTACGAACCATTACCTTCAAATTGTAGAGTTTGGATGTCACAATTATATGTACTCTTAGTTGGATAACCACAAAATGATCAAGATTAATGTTTTAGTTATATATTTAACGTATGTGCGACTTTACTTCTCATTCAAGGCAGAGACCCTTGTTTACTATTTTGGATGGGACACCTTCCTGCACCTCCATATTTTCCTCCTGCACCACTTACTCTTCAAAATCCCAATTTTATTCTCTAGTAATTTTGAGTTTCAGAATACATAGTTCGAAAAACAAAATTGTATTATGGATTATATATTTTGAAATACAAAAAATGGATTTTAAATTACACAATCTAGAATAAAATTTATATAATAAATTATATAATTGAGAATAAAAAATAAAAAATAAATTTTGAATTATGCATTTTAAAATGTTTTTTTATTTTGCATTTCAAAATGAAAAATGAAAAATATTTCAAATTGTATAATTCAATATATATTTTTTATTTTTTATTCTCAAATGTACAATCATATACAGATTTTATATTCTGATTGTATAATATAAAATAAAAAATAAAAAATACATTTTAAATTGTATAATATTCTGGATTGTATAATATAAAAAATATAAATGCATGTTCACTGACAAATTTAAATGTTCAACAATAGTATTAGTTTTAAATGCATGTTCTCTCAATCAATATGAATGTCCTTTCAAGAAATCCTAAAACATCTCATCGAAACCAAAAAATGTCTTAAGTTCTAAGTATTACAATTTTCGACCGAGTGTTGTATTATTATATTTCATGGATGTATTCTTTATTGACACAATATAATCAATTATAAATATCAATGTATTATTATAGTTGTAAGCAACAAATCTATTTTGGGGCACTTATTCATTGTCAATATTGTTGACATGTGAAGCCAAGGTGGTTTACTTCTTGAAGATTTGATGAAGACTTAATGAAGCTCTTTTGAACTATCTTGAAGCCATTACCATTGAAATGAAGCCTACATTGATGAAGGAAAGGAGATTTGATGATATCCATGGTGATCAAGGCTGGAACGTGTGCTCTCTATGTAGTTACATTATTATGAAAGTGTATTTGTAGTTTGTAATTCATGTTGTAGACCTTATAACATTAATTAGATGTAGTTTGGTCTTTATTGTGTTTTTAATCTATTGAATGGTTTTTCAACAGGTTAAAATTTCTCTTTTAGTCTGTTGAATGAATTTTCAACAGGTTAAAAGGTTGGTTGCAGTAGTCTTAAACTGCAACAAATTCAATCAATTGATTTAGTTTTTAATCGACTGATTTCACTTAAGTCAAGTGAAATCAATCGATTGATTTGAAAATCAACCTGTTGAATTTCGTAACAGTTTGACTATAAAAGCTGTGATTTTTGAAAGAGAGGTCTGTTGTTCATTTTAGAGCACGATTTTGTTCTGGAAACTTGTGGAAACTCTCTCCTTCGTGATCATACGTTGTGCAGCTGTTGAAGATTGATCTTGGATCAATTCTTGGAGCTTTTGGCTTGGTTTGAAGCTTGGAGAAAGTGGTTTGTGGTAGGCTAGGCTGTGCTACCACTAAGGTTTGATCTTTCTCAAGCTTTATGTGTGTGCTTGATGGTTTTCCAGGTCTGCAAGAGGGTTTTTGCTATGCTGGTGTGATTCTTGTGTGATTTAAGAGTCTTTTGTGGTGTTTTTGCATATTTTGGAAGTGTAAGGGTGAATACTTTGTAAAACTTTTGAAATAGTGCAAAGTCAAGCTAAGGTTGCCTTGACAAACTGGATGTAGCTCAAGTTTGAGTGAACCAGTATAAAAATCTTGTGGTGTCCTCTCTTCTCTAATCTTTCTCTCTTGTATTTTCATTTTAAAGTTTCAAGAACTTGTGCTTTAATAATCTTTTTCATGTTCTTGCATGTTTCTATGGCATTTGTAGCATTGAGCATGTTTGTATAATCATTTGGAACTGGTCTTGATCATTCTTGAGCATTGTTTCTGGTTTAAAATTCAAATTCACATTTCTGCATTTTTCCCAGTATTTCAGTTGACTGTTTTCATGTTTCAATCGGTTGATTATACCAGAACATAATCTGTTTAGTAAAATCAATCGATTAACTTTGTTTTTGATCGATTGAAAGTGTACAATTCAGTACTGTTTGCATCCTAACTTGGTGATCTATTTGATTCAATTAAAGGTGGTTTTTAACTTGCAAAGATAGCTTAAATATTTAATAAGTCAATTCAACCCCCCCTTCTTGGCTTTTCAACCATTTCCAAACTAACAAATATTGTGATAGTATCATTATTATGCATCATAGTAATGTCAATTAATGACTAATTTCATAGTAGTCATTATATTTATTTTTTATCTAAAGTCATTACTAAATATTACTTCAAAACAGATAGCACTAATTTCATAATTTAACAATATTGTTACTTGTAAAAAATGAAAAGATATAAAATATAATAATAACAATCACGTTATATTAGCATTCTTCGAAATTTTCTTCTACAATTTTGCACACCCAAAACTATTAGGTGATTAAGAACATTCATAATTAGAATTTCTCAAAACAGGACCAGGAATGAGTTACTATAGAAATTACAATATGGTTCAAAAAGATAAAAAGGTTATCAAAAACATTTAAACAGATTTTTCCTGGCCACATTAATACATTTATAATTTCTCCTTTTTGATACTCTTGATTGGCTTTGTAGTCTTTGTAGCTGATAACTGAGCTAAAAGAATGTCTTCTAGAAAATCGAACTCCATGATACTTGATGGAATGTCTTGAACATCATCAATGGTAGCACAAACATCTTTAGTAGGCGTCATACAGAAAACTATATCAGGTTCATCATCAGCGGTGAAGAAAGGCACATCTGCAATGATGAACATCAATCATGTTACAGATTCAAGGCATCAGTTATATTACTATGCTAACTGAACTAAAATTATACTTACCAATGAACTATCAGTATTAGCTTTTAAGTCACATGCAACATTACCAATACATTAAGCAAGTTCAATTACCAATACATATAATTAATTTCAAACATTGTATAACAATTTATCTCACAACCAGTATGGCCATATTTGAAATACTTACTAAAGAAGTCCCGCTAGAAGTTGGTACATAAGAAACACTGGCATTGCTACATTTACCAATAACCATTGCTTGCATAATTGATTTGCAATTAAAATTTAAAAACACAAACTATGACTGTTCTCATTAAGAAACAAAATTAAATTGAACTATACTTACTGAGGAATTGCAAATATCAGGAAACATGTCAGATGGACAACTAACCATACATTCACCAACTTGGCTTGCCTGCAAAGTGTTATAAACAAAATCAATTAATAATAAAATTATGATTCATATTTCAGGTTATGACTACAAAAAATTGCATTACTACCTTCTCTTGTCCAAGTAGTGCTTTAACGTGATCAATAATTTCCACATCAGTAGAAACTCTCATAATTGAGGCAGGTCGGTTCTTTTCTTGTAGCTTAACCTTAAAAGCCTAAGTACATCCTAAAATAACATCTAGATCCTATGGGAAACACTTAGGATCGTCTTCACCATGCTAATATAAACCAAGTACAACGAAATAAATTATTACTAAGTTGTTTACAAAAATGTTTTTATGTAAAATAAGTTAAGTTCTAAAACTTCATCATTTCTTCTACCTTGATCATTTTCTTTCTCAAATCAGCAGCATATACACCAATTAAATTCTTGCAATCTTGGTCCCAAAGCATGAAATTGGCCACCTTTTTCCCATCAGTGACTTGAATTTCGAGCTTGTATCTACAAAAGATATTTATATTAGAATTAACACTTTGACATAAGGCATATAATATAAATTTAACATTTACTAACCGAATTCTTGGAGAATCGTTAAAAGCATCACAACTAAGACACTTAAAAGAACCAACTTCATGAGTTCTTTTCATACATACGTTACACACCAAATAATTCCATCCATCATTTCCTAAGTTAAATTTAAATGTACGTGCAACAGTTACACAGGAAATCTCCTATATCAACACAAAAAAGGTCAATAATATGATGAACAATTAGAAAATGGACTTAAAAGAAATTTACAAACATGAGAACTACCTCTAGTACAGTGATAATCTCTGAAACACTTTTAACAACAGTTTTATACATAAACCTATCAACATGACTAATCTGCGAAGAGCCACTATATTGACTTCCCTCCTTAAAAGTTTCACTACGAGAGGTTCTATATAGTACACAATAGTTAGTGTTTATGAAAACAACTTTTAATGAATAATAGATGGCTAACATATAAACATACTCTGCAAATTGCTTCTTAAAATCAATCAGCTCAGGTATGTCATCGCCCATTATCAGTTTCGAACCATTCCAAGAATTAGACAGTGACATTGGCCAAGGACCTATACAAATTAATTAAATTAGATGAAATAATAATGATAATCTAAATATAGTAATGACATTATTCATACCTGATGCAGCCTTTATCTTGGCCTGAGTAAGAATAATAACAAGATTAGATGTTTGACTACGTGTCCTCCAATAACTCAATAATTTCTCACAATATGAATTCTACAATGTGCAACAGATTATAGCACCATTGCATTAATGACATAACAACACCACATTACAAAATAGTTATCAAATAATTAAAACACTACTGTAAATATAAAAGACCATACATAACGAAAACAACCTCAAATCTTTAAGGTCAAACACAACATTTTTCGAATGGGCTTTCTCCTCTACATTTCCACCACACCAATGACATCTAACATGCAAAAAATGAAAAAAATCAACAAAAAAACTAAATATAGGACACATACATTAGGATACAACAATAAACTTACCAACCAACAAATCAACACAATACTTTCCATCAATGATATCCTTTATAGTTTTGAACTTCCAAAGCTTTCTAGGTATGCTTGCAGTGGGCTGTGGTCATATAGACGTTGCTCCTATAAACAACATCTTAAATGGATGCTTACAAACTCTATATTGAGCTTTGTTCTTCAACACTCATATCTTCCTTCTTAATCATTGCAACAATAACATCACCCTGAATAACAAATTAACACATATATGGTTAAGTATAGTTGTCATCTTATAAAATAAAATATAGAACATGCTAAAATATGGTACTTTACATTACCTTTTGATCCATCATAACCATTTCCATACTTTGTTTGGAATCCCATGACTCAACATACCACAAATCTATGATTCTGACAGCAAGTTTCAACATTTTTCTTCTTCCATCAATATCCTTGATCATATCAATTTTTTTTGCCATCTAATACATGACAATAAATTAGGTGTTAAGTTTCAACCAACGACACAACGACTTCAAATAAATAAATGAAAAATAAACGAAACACAAAATCAAGGTACAAATCATCTTCAACAAAATAACAACAAAATAAAGCGCAAAAAAAAAACTTTCATCAAAAAATAATGTGCATACAACTGAAGAAGACTTTGAATAAGTTTTAAACAAAAGGAACACAATAATGAACAAATAAAAATCCTACAAAAAACATAAAAACTTCTTTTGAACAAAAAAATCAGAACGTCTTCTAAAAACGCTGAACAAATAATATCTGAAACAAAAGGAAACTTCTATAAACGTCTTTTAAAAGATACTACAGCACGATGACGAAGAAGAAAAACCATGGATAAAGAAGAAAGATGCATGAAGAACAATAAACAGTAAATAGAAAATATTTAACTTTTAATAAAAAAAAAATAAAGGATCAACAACAACGTTCAACAGAGAAAAAGTAGTTAAGAAGTTAAGAAAATGAACTTACGGAGAATAAGAAAGGAATGAAGAAGGAGAAATAGAGAAGAAGGAGGAACGGAGAATAAAGTTACCTGGAGAAGAAGGACGCAACTAACTTGGCTTGGAGAAGAAGGATTTTGAAATCTGACAGCAAATGTCTATTAAACCATTTAACACACTACACCGCGAAAACACTACAACAGGAAAATGACCAAAATACCATTACTCTAGCACACGTGTCAATGAAGGAGAATGTCTACTTCAATAACTTCATTATCCTAACATTTTCTTAGATATATAGTAGATATCATCAATAGTAATCAAGCTGAGTAATTGTCAGCAACTCGACAATCCGTAAATTTCATAATACTCCCCTTGGATGTCTATTGATCAAAGAACGTGCCTCGTTAAAACCTTACTAGAAAAAAACATTTGGTACAAAAACCTAGTCAATGAAAAAGAGTACATTGTTCTTAAGTATTTGATATAATATTCTTCTATTTCTCTCCCTCATGTAAACTTTCATCTTTAAGATATCGGAGCACAATCTTGTGAACTAATTGCTCCAAAGTTCTCTTTAGTAAAGACTTTGTAAATAGATCTTTAATATATTTTTCTTTCAATTGAGCAATACATGCATTGTTGTGTTCATATATGGTTGTTGATTTCCTTTTTTCTCATGTAATGCTAAAAGTTACATGATTTGACGATGTTGCTATTATAGTTTATTTCACAGAATGTCATGAAATAATTGTGTCACCACATGTGAAGAAATATCTTGTTTGTGATCAATCATTGTGAGGATAAGATAAATAACCTGCATCTACATAACTCATTTGATTGTGAATCATTTGGATAAAATAAGCCTATATTCAAAGTACCCTTAAGGTAACAAAATATATGTTTTACACTAATTCAATGTTTTCTTATAGGTGAAAAATTATATCTTGCTTAACAAATTTATAGCAAATACTATATCAAGTTGAGAATAATAAGCAAAATATATTAGTGCTCTTATAACATTAAAATATGGTATTTCTTGATCAAGAAGTTCTTCATCATTGTGAGGTCTAAAATGACATTTATCAACATCTAACAACCTCACAATTGAAGTACAAAAATGATATAACTTTTCCATATAGAATTTTTTAAGCACATTCATTATATAAACCTTTTGATGTACAAAAACACTTGTATCTGAATACTCAATTTGTAATCTCAAACAAAACTTTGTACTTCCAAGGTCTTTCATCTCAAATTCTTTCTTTAAGCAATCAATTGCCTTTATGAACTCATTAGGAGTTCCAACGATGTTTGTATATGCATAAACAAAAATTATGACAAATTCCTTTATGATATTTTCATTAAATACAAGGATAAATACCTTTCTCTTAACAAGTACTTACAAAGACATTTATATCAAGTACGTCTTGATTGCTTTAATCCATAAAAGGGATTTGTTCAATTTTATTGAATAATCCACTTTAGAAAATTTGAATTATTGGGTAAATTAAACCCTTCAGGGATTTTTATATAATTATCATTCTTTATAATATTGTTTTACGCAAAAATCCATTTGTACTCAATGAGTTTTACACCTTCAGGTATGCGGACTACAAGTCTAAAAAACCTTTTGTTTAACAAGTAAATCTAATTTTGCTTTTATTTCATCTTTCCATTTGACCAATCATTTTTTTGTCGACAATCTTGATCCTCGTTGTGACTCATAACATTTATCATTATATTATATGGTAAAGCATCGTTAACGTTGACTTCATTTTAGTTCCATATTATCTTATTCATGACATAATTTAGTGAGATCTCATCATTTTCAACAATTTCAGGTACTTGGAGTTCTTCTGGAACCAAATTATTAATTTTGCCAAATGAATCTTTTGTGATTTACACCTCCTCGATTAGGTCATCTTGTCTTTTTTACCTCATTTTCTCATTCAAGGATTTTTATCTTTGGAACTAATAGGCTTACCACGCTTCAATCGTGTTTTGAATTAATATCAATTCTATTTGGCGCATTAGCAGTTGGTATATGCGATTTAATTACCCTATTTCTATCATAAAAACATATGATAATTGATTGACTAAGTTGTAAATGAATTATCATTTGAACTTTGAGTTCACATTCTTTTGTACAAGGATCAAGAGAGACAATGATAATTCATTCCAACTAATATCCTTTTCCAATTATTTTCTTTCTCCCCCAAATGTTGGAAAAACTCATTCATAAAAAATGATAGTTGACAAATCAAACTGTAAATATGTCTCCTCTTCACAGATCAAGATATTTTATTATTGATTTGAGAATCATATTCAACATATATTCTAAGTCTCTAAAGACTCATCATAGTCCCTTTTGGTGGGGAAATTCAATCATATACACAAATTCTTAAATGAGAAAGTTAGGTTACTAACCAAAAACCAACTACATGATAGAGTAATTATGATAACTTGTTGGCTTGATGCGAATCAATATTGTAGCATGTAAAATGGTATATCTCCAAGTAGTCATTGGAAGATTAACTCTCATAAGTAATAGTCTTGCAACCAACTTTAGATGTTCTATTTATAATTCTACAAGTCCATTTTGAGCATCAAGATATGTTTTATTGGATGTTGAACTTCAATTCCAATTGACATACAATACTCATGAAAAGCATAAGATGTAAATACACCAGCATTATCAAGACAAATTTTCTTAAACGAATAATCTGGCAAGTGATCTCTTAACTTAACTAATTATGCTAATACTTTACAAATGTCTGATTGCAAGTTGATAATAACATACATGTGACCATTTAGTTGATGCATCAATTAAAACCATAAATATCTAAATGATCCACATGATGGGTGCATTGGACCATAAAATCACCTTGTATTCATTTCAAAAGATGAAATTGACTCATTTCTAAAGTTTTCTGATGATGGTCTTATTACCAACTTTCCTTGTAAAAATCTATTACATGAGAAATCATTAGATTGAAGAAGTTTTTGACTCTTAAGTGGGTGTCCACAAGAGTTTTGAACTATTTTTCGCATCGTGATAGATCTAGGATGACCCAACTGATCATGCCAAAAAAGAAATTCATTTTTGATTCATAAACTTTAGGTTTACAATGACATGCATTTCAAATGTACTAATATATGTTTAGTACAAATCATAAGAGAAGATTGATAATTTCTCCAATACACATTTTATTTTTTTATTCAACTCAAGTCCATTGATATAAAGATATTTTATATCTCCTTCATTGTTTGTTTCAATATAATATCTATTTTTAGAACTAATAAGTTTCTATTAGACTTCTTCATAGAAGTGTATTAGCTCTTTTGGAGCCTTCAAAATATTATTTGTGATATAAAAATAATACTAATATAGACTTCTCGAATAACCAAACAAGAGAAAAATAAATTAATAATCTTGAGGGTTTAATTATTACATTACCATAAAAATACAATATATTTAGTCTATCCAATGTAATATCAATATATTAAATTTTAATGAACTTAATAACCTTAACTTGTTGCAGGTACCATAAAAAATTAATCAACTTCGTAAGTCATATATTATCAAATAATATTAAATAAAACTACGTATAAAATATCATCTCTGAAAATCTGTGAACCTTTATATATGTATAGTATAATAAATTATTAGAACCACAAGTCCATACCAAAACCTTACTTCACATTCTTATACACTAAAAAAATATATTTTTGTCTAATACATCATTTAATGCAATCTTAATTCATCCATTACATTTTAATACTAATCAAGTCCAAATTTATTACCTTCCAAAACCTAAATCTCCTGCACCCAAAAAAGCATTATCCCTTTTATTTATTTTTATTTTAAAGTTACTTCATTGCCCCTTGTTATGTTAATTTTCTGCAAAAATTCATATGCATCCTCCAATTCAATTTTAATCAATTAATGCACCATAAATCCAATGTTGTTCTCCATTTAAATGCACAAGTGATGACTTTCTATTCAACATTTAAAAATTTGCAATCAATAAAATTCAACGTTTCTATTTTTATAATGCGACATTATATATATATATATATATATATATATATATATATATATATATATATATATATATATATATATATTTCTTCTTTTAGGGATGACTTTCCAATTACCATCCATATTCCCTATGTAATACTAATTCAAGTTTAATAATGTTATTCATGAGACATCCAATATTAGAAAAATATCAATATTATACATTCACACTTTTATAACAATTATCATATAAGATATATATAATAATAAATATTCACTATAAACTAATTTCACATATACATCTCATAACACAAAAGAAAAATTGATTTTTACATATACATAACCAACATCAAACATGCATATTTTATATAGTAATAATGTCATACAAAATTCACCTTAAATTAAATTATAATAAAAATAATTTAATATATAAATTTATATTTTATACTATCACTAGAAACTTCTTCTACCAATTTATAAAAAATACATAATAAACAACAATATCAAAATGCGTGACATTCATATGGCCAAAATCAAAATCATCATCTTTATAAATACAAGGTGTGTTTCTATATTTTTCTCCCTATTTTTTTTGATACTTTGATGTAAGACAAGTACGACCCAAATGGCCTTTACCACCGCAATGATAAATTATATTTTCATATTATTTGTCATTGTTTTCATCTTTTTCTATTACCTTCTTCGCACTATTGTTCCATTTCTGATGACAAAATATCTCTTTGAAATTTTTTTTATGACCATGAAAATATGAATTAGATGTTGTTGCATTCACTTATGGGAACAAAGCATAACAAATTTAGTCTCATGGATATTGCTGCATTCACTTCTAAGAATGAAGCATAACCAATTTATTCTCATGATTTTTCAACAAAAACTCATTGTTTTGTTTAGCCATAGAAGGCATGAAATAATTTGAGAATATTTGTGAAATACTCAAGAAGATGAGTAATTCTTCCTTTTAATATCAATAGTCACAAATCCAAATTTTGTAATGTTTAACTTGTTTAAAATTGACTCGTAAAATATTGATAATAATCAAATTTTATTTAAAAAACTATAAAATTAATATAGACAATAATTATAATATTAATCGTTATCATCATAGTAGTTGTAATAATAATAATAATAATAATAATAATAATAATAATAATAATAATAATAATAATAATAATAATAATAATAATAAGAATAATAATAATAAGTCAAATATGAAAATTGATCAAGTCAAATAATTTTTATCACATAAAAGAAGAATATAAGACAAAATTGTCAATAAGAAAGGATTAGAAAGAGTCTGGATGGAGGTACCTAGATCACCGTCCTTAAAGAGAAAACGTCTCCACTAACTTAACGTCTCCATTAACTCAGTTGGATAACCTTCGTGCTGATAACATGTTATAAAATAAAGTTAATAAAAGAGAAGAATAAAGAGAGAGAATAAAGCATCAAAGACTACTTTTCTGTGTATCATTATCAAGGGGGAAAAGTCCCCATTTATAGGTAAAAAAGACAACTCAAAGGGTACAACTCAAGGGTTACATACTTAATGTAAATAATGTAAATATCATCAATAGTAATAAAGCTGTAACTGTCAGCAACTCAATGGACAATCCAAAATTTTATAACAAAAATGAATTTTAACCTTGTTTATGTATGTGTAGGAAGAAAATATGGAGGTGTAGGAAGAAGTTCCTTTGGATGTGGAACTTTATTTAAAGAGTGAGAGATAATACTAGACCAAGGACCATTTCTTTATGTACCTCCATAATTTCAACATGCATTTCATGTAAGACCCGTGGAATTTAATTAATTAAATAAATAAATAATTAATAAATGTGGATAGTAGGAGCCTTTATGACATTTAATGTTAATTTATGTGATGTGAAAAAGTACTAGTTCAAGTGGTTGAGAGTATTTGATTGTGTGAAGGGACTTGGGTTCAAGTCCTATGTATGCCATTGATGTGTTATTTAATTTATAATTATTTTTATAATTATGCTTGATCATGTTGAGGAATAATGTAATCATAGAATTATATTAGTCATCACGAAACATGAATTGATTAAATGGTTGTGCATGGAATTTAACATTGGCATGTTTATGGGTTAAAACCTTGGTAGAATCAAATTAAACTTTATTTTTGCCAAAATTTTATTGGGCAAGGCTTCCATTGTGCTTAGAGAACAGAGTGCGAAAATTGAGGGTTTTGTGAGGATTAAGTGCGGCAAGGAGCTATGTTGAGAGAGCCAAAGGAAGATCATTGGTGATCAAGGGGTGAATTCACAATAATTCCAAATTAAGCTAAGGAAAATAGGTTAAGGGTGCAGTAATTTTTATGAATTTTGAGTTTCTAAAAATTTTCCAGAAATCGCCTGGCGGGCTATTCATACCTACCAAGCGACTCATGCTTTTATAGTGGTTTCTGGGTTCCTAAGGGAGGAATTGCCTGGCGGCACATCCCTAGCCGCTAGGCGACACAAGTTGCTTACCCAATTTTCTGGGTTTTGGTTGAATTGCCTGACGGTGATGAACACTCGCCAGGCGATGCTAGCCACTTTTGACTCGATTTTGAGTTTTGACCCGTTCTGGTGATTTTTAATCGGTGGAAAGGGTAGTTAGATCATTAATTGACGAAATAGGAGTGATCAATTATGATTTCATGAGGTGATGAGGGAAAAATTGGATGATCCCGACATAATCTCGTTCTAGGGTTGAACACTTGTAAGTACAATTTAATAATAGTACCCATAAGCGTATGATTAAAGTGCATTGGATAGAAAGTTACGAGACATGTACAAAATGGGGAAATTTGGATTCTCGCTGGTGTAGAGCAGAATTCTGGGTTGCCTAGAACTGGTGTACCGCCTAACGGCAGGCTAGGTGCCGCCAAGCGATAGAGTAGAGAAGGAGTCCCTGTGTGGCTCTGTAGCTATACTGGCAAGGTGGGGCCCTATGGAAGTGAAAATTTTAAGAAAAGTAGGTAGGAATCCTTAGACAAAAACTAAGATTTGTTTAGTTATGAATTGATGGTATGGATTAACTTGGGGTTTAAATTGGAAATTTGATGGAGTTTAATAATAAACATATTGTAGTAGAAGTATGAGTAAATTAGAGTATGTGGGATTAAAAATTTAGGTGTACAAGGGATATAGCCATAAGTTTGAGTACACTGGACATGGCATTAATGATTGGTTGGAGATTTAGGTAATATAGTAGAAAATGTTGGTATACAAGTGGTATGATCGTGGATGACACACTGTGAAACAGGAAGTGTGAACTTGTGAAACCTTTGGGGTTGTGAACTAAGTTGGTAAACCAGAATATATAGAGAAACATAGTTAAGAAACTGATCTTGTGGTCTTGAACCAAATCCATTTGAGTGTAAATAGTATAGATGTGAACCAACTGAATTGGGGTAAAAGTGCTATAGATTTGTAGGTCCAAGTTTGGGGTTGTATGTTGTTCTAAGTGCTTGAAATCTAGTACTTCAAAAGTACTGGTGTGGCGCCAGGTGGGGGTATTGGAACCGCTAGGCGATAGCTAGAAAATAGTGGGGTCCTGGTGCGAGTGGCGCTTGGCGGGAAGGGAGGTCCCGCTAGGCGATAACTGTAGAATCAGTGGGCTTCTGAAGTGCGTGCGTTTGGCAATGTCAACTGTCCCACCCGACGGTGCCTACAAATGTTGGTGGTTCTGAGGCGTTGTGCGCCTGGTGGTACGCGTCCCCCACTAGGCGATTTGGAAGTGGCAACGCCTGGCGCCTCGTGGCATCCCTCGAGTTGAGTTCGGGATGGCGGATGAACACGAGGAACTCTTGAGTTGAGCTCGGGTTGGCGAGTGCGCCAGTGTGAGTGTGCTGGTTGTGGCCAGTACGGATGAGTCCAGATAGATTGCCCTCCTTAGTATTTAGGTGACGAGTTTGGTAGTCTTGGGACGTTATGAATTATGTTCGTATTTGGGAACTCCACCTGGCGTTACAGTGTATGATCTGTAGCATGGTTTCCCACACGTGCTCTATCGATTGTGGCCGATAGGTATGACAACAAGACACCTAGAGGTAATCACTAGAAGATGTAGAACACGGTTAACATGGTTGTGGCCTTGTGGTATGGAATAAAAGGATGAAATTCCTTTGGTGTGATTGTTTGATACATATAAATGTCTTATCCTGTTAGCTTACCCTATTTGCTTGCGTTTGGCGATGATCGTGTACGCGGGGATAACATGGGAGCTTTTATGTTTTACTATTGTGAAATAAATTGTAAACACTCATGAGATATTTTTTATATGATTTCGAGTTTTGAACTTTATGGATTTTAGATTATTTATTGATCTAGTAAAGTTTTAAATTTCTTGTGTTTTTTGGGAAATGATGTTATAATAAACAACCCAAATTTATCATTTTCTTTATTATATTATTTAAACCCGTAATATTCGGTCGGGATGTTACACTTCAAATTATATTATTCAAAATATAAATGTATTCTAAATTGTATAAGAAATGATGTTATAATAAATAACTCGAATTTATCTTTTTCTCTATTATATTATTTAAACCCGTAATATCCGGTCAGGATGTTACACTTCAAATTATATTATTCAAAATATAAATGTATTCTAGATTGTATAATTTTAAATACAATTTTTTTATTTAGAAATACAAAAAAAGTTCTCTTTCAAAATATAAATTTCAGAATACAATTTATATTTGATTATACACTCCAAAATACAAGAATTTATTTGGGGTGCATGAAGAAATTTATGGGGATGTAAAGTAACTTCCCCATACAAGAAGTTATTGGGCTTTTAATCCCTATTGTTTATGTTTTCCTATATGGATGTAATCCTAGCAAAGTAAGGGGTTTCTCCCTGCACCCCCAATAAGTTCTCATGCAATCCAAAAATATTTATAAATGGCTGGTTTTCCCCTAAGTTAAAATAAATTAGGCTTAAATATCTTTTTCGTCCTTATTTTCGTAGTGTTTGTTGCGGATGGTCCTCATTTTGATAGAATGTTTAAAATGGTCATCATTTTTACCGAATGTTTAAAATGCTCTTCATTTTTGCAATTCGTTTTTTATTTGGTCTTTTTCTGTGACGCTGTTTAAAAAAGTAACAAAGCACTTTACATGCGACACTGTTTGTATTACGTTGCATTGGGGTGTGTTACGTGTATTGCACAGATGGCTAATTAATGTTAACTTTTCAATCTGGGGAAATTTTGCAATTAGGGCTTGAGTTGGATTGCAGTCGCGCTCTTCATCGTTGTAGGCGATTTCTTCATCTTCATCTTTCTTGAGCTCGGATTTGCAGAGGAAGCAACTAATACTTGCCATTTCATCGTTGGATTGCAGTCGCGCTCTTCATTTCAATTTTCCCGTTAATTATCATTAACGAGGTAAGTGGGTTTAGGATTTTCTGGGTTGTGTTTGCTCGTGGGTTAGGGTTTTCGTATTTCTATTTTTGGGTTTGTTTGTGCTTGGATTGTTGTGATGTTCTGCAAGATTTCTAAATTACCACACCTGTACAGTACACGTAACACACCCCAATGTAACATAATACAAACAATTCCACCTGTACAGTGCTCCGTTACTGATTTAAACGGCGTCACAGAAAAAGACCAAATAAAACATGAATTGCGAAAATGAGGATCATTTTAAACATTCGGTAAAAATGATGACCATTTTAAACATTCTGTCAAAATGAGGACCATCCGCAACAAACACTACAAAAAATGAGGACGAAAAAGGTATTTAAGCCAATAAATTAACTTTTCTCTCTCTCCTATTTAATTAAAGGGTGACATAGGCACACTTCCAAGTTTCTTAAACCTAGCTCTACGCCGTTTTTCCTTCACTCTCACATATGCAACTTCTCATTTTCTTTCTCCCCACATTCGTGCAAGTTCTCCTTTTTACTTTTCACTTTTGAAACAACAAGCTACTCTCCTTTTAATTTTTACTTGGCTTACATGGTTGTTTGCTTCCACTAACTGTATGTATTTTAAATTCGTGTGTTTGTTAGATCAATCTATGTATGATTTATGAACTGGACGAAAAAGTTGTCTCAGTGGGTACTGAATGTCCAAATCCGGTATGTGTGAAACGTGTATGGTGCTACAAACGCTTTCATCTGGTTCGTTAAATTGACATTTGCAACTTTTTCTTTTGACATTATGAATGTTGATATGCGGTTCATTGAATTGGTTTACGGATGTCAATATTTGGAATTGCGTTTTTTTGAAAATTTTGACATTACAAATGTCAACATCCATTTCTTTGAGTTGGTCTACGGATTTCGACATCCGGAACTGTCTTTTGTCACCATTAACAAGCTCCATGCAACCATTGTTGAACTTTTTTCGCTAGGAACGACTTTTATGTCACCGGATCTAATTTTCTCCAATGTTCCAATGTCCAAATTAGGGGTTACCCTTTGTGTTCTTCCACGATAAAGGAGCTTCCGAACAACATGCAAGGAGAAGCATTGTGGTTAAACAAGTCAACCGGATCTCCAAATCCAGTGTGCTGTTAAAATTTATTTATTTAGAACTAGATCTCGACATTCGGTATTTACTTGAAAAAATTGTTTATATATTTTCATGGATGAGATGTTCTGAATTTGGTGTTTCCTATGTGGAAGATTTAGGGCTGCCTCATGTTTGGGTGGACACAGGGACATAGACAGATAGAATTTGTCTTTCTTTCCTTGCATTAGAACATCTGGACGCGACTTTTCAGAATTTAGTTGCTGCTGAGCTAATAAATATGGAGGTAGATAAAAGATTATATATATATATATATATATATATATATATATATATATATATATATATATTTTTATATATATATCTCTCTTGCGAAAGAAAAAATATATTTTAACATTCTTTATTAAATAAGCATCGACAAATTTATTTTAATAATATATTAATGACTTAATTCAAAAATAAAAATAATAATTCGGCTAAAGTGGTGATACAAAAATGAAACTAACAGTGCTACTGAGAAAGGCAAAACACATTGTTTTTTATCATCTTTTGGTTTTGTTAGATGATAATGGTTTGGAAGATATTGGAAAGGAATGGAAATGGTAAGATTTGTATATGCAATGTGCACTTGATATCATGTCTGGAAGGGAGCGAGAGATAGTGGAAAGTAGGTGAGAGGTTTTGTTTGAAAATCTTGAAATGTGATTTCTGATCATACAGTGAGTTAATAAGTGGCAAAGGAGATTGCAATATTGCATCAATGAAGATGTATGGATGAAAAGTTACAAACTAAATTGTTAAAAGGTTACTTCATCTTATGCTTAACCTTTTGCATTTTTTTTTTCTTTTTTATTAATGAGATGGGAATGTTAACAATGTATAAGAACATTCATGATTAGGTAATTAAGCTATATGAAACAAAACTGTGGGAGGACGGGATGTGGAGATCCGAAAACAAATTTAAAAGCACACCGGATGTGAAGATTCGGTTGAAAAAAAATACCGCATGTCGACATCCGGTTCAATGTTTCACAAATGTCAATATCCGTAAATGAATTGGAGGTGTACAAGACAAAAATTATTAAACAAATTATTAAATTTCCATTTTTTTGGATGGATGTCGACATCTGTAATAGGACAAAATAAATAAAAAAAAAAAAAAAAAAAATAAAGTACTGGATATTGACATCTATAAAACAAAATAAGGTACTGATGTCGACATCTATTGGAAAAAAAACTTGGGAGTAAGTGGTTACAAAGGATAAAAATATAGTTACTTTTAATCGAGGGACAAAGTGAGAATTTAATTTTTTTTTTGGTATACAGGAGAAGTGTGTTTTTTAGGGGTTTAGGAGAAGTGTTTGGTGGTGTAGGAAGAAGCCCCCAAAGTAAAGTAGGCCATGATAAGTTTCCTTATTTTAGTTGTCCTTTATCAAGGACGAATGTTAAGAGGTTTTAACTTATATATAATGGTAAATTTTTTTTAATTTTTTTAAAGGTTTAATTATGTCTTTTGGTCTTCATTTTCGGGTCAAATCTTAATTTAGTCCCTCTTTTTCTAACTGTCTCAATTAGGTCCTCAATTTAGTTAAAATGTCTTAAAGTTGTCCTTTCTGTTAAGTTTTTGTAAAAGTCGTTAACTGAACAAGTGACCTAGCATGGTTGGTCAATGCTGAACCAGAAATCAGTGACGTGGCAACAACAAAGAAAGACGATTTAAGAATTAAAAATAAATTGAAATTATGGTTTATAACTGGATTGTAACAATTCCCACCTTGCTGAATTTGAGAACAATCTGACCCATATCATTCTGTTGTTTGACTCTTTGCGTGATCTTTGGTGGGTTTTTCTTACCGTGAGAGGGGAGACACTTCAACATATGCTAAGACGATATCAAACATATTGATTCTTTTCCTTTCTTTACTTGTATGGCTCAAGCGTTGTTTAATAACGTATTGGATAAATTTGTGGGAGCGAATCTGGAAAGCTGAAAGTTGGGTGTTAGAGGAGATTCAAAAAGGAGTAAAAAAAGGTGTTAGAAGAGATTAAAAAAGGAGTAAAAAAAGGTGTTAGAAAAGATTCAAAAAGCTGCCTATAATTTAGAATGTTTGAACTGGCGTGAGAAACATATGTAGATGAAAACAAATGCGTGGTCTTGATTTGAAACAGGTACGAGATCAGTGAGGAGCTTTAGAAGCCCAACTTAGACAAATTATTATAGACAATATTCTGTAGATTTGTTCTTTTAGTAAAGTGCTTTATTCTAGTATATTTTTATAATTGATTATTATCTAAAAAATGATGAATACCCAACCATTTTCACAAAATTTGTATCCCGTAAAACAATTATTTTATTTGTTAAAAATCTATCAATTAATATTTAGTAACACCATATTGTTATCTTAATTACCTTTTAAATGTAACTTCTTTATTAGGAAACTTAATTGTTTTCTTAAATAATAGATCTTTAACATTGTTCTCATGAAAAAAGTGGGATAGCTTATATTAAGGCATGAACTCTGTATAATTGAGTTTGAAATAAAATAAAGAAAGTGTAGAGAAATCAATATTGGAAGTTGGTAGAGAAAGAATGTATGTCACTTAGTGTCCAAGAATAGCTTTATTACAATATCTAAGAATGGCAGGGAAAATAAAAGTGTTGGGAAGAAAAAGATGAAAAAAAGAAAGGTGAATGAGATGAGAATATGTGGTGGAAGATGACATACGCAAGAATGTAAAGATTTTGGAAGTAAGGAACTCACAAGGGAAGAGGAAGAATTGTTTCCTGTCTCCCGTAGAGAGATGTTAAGTAAAACCCACAAAAGGAGAAGTCTAGATGATACAACCAATCCAACAAATGTAGTTTCCCCACAAATCCAACATCATTCACTCCTATAATAACACCCCCAAATACACAAACCATCATCACAGTTCCTGCCACAAATCCTGTCACAATTTCCCCTTCCAATTCTGCTGGAGTGCTTGTGACAGTTCCTTCTACCACACTTTTGTCTTTTCCTCCCACAAATCCAGCCATTACACAGTGCCAAGGAGAAATCCGGCTACAAACCCTAATTTCAATTTATTTTTAATTGTTAAATCAACTTTCTTTTTTGTTGCCACGCCACTGATTTTTGGTCCTTATCACTATTTCAGTACTGGTCAATCATGCCAGGTCATTGTTAAGTTAACGGTGTTTACTCAAATTTAACAAAAAGAGCAACTTTGAGATATTTTAACTAAATTAAGGACCTAATTGAGACGGCTAAAAAAAGAGGGACCAAATTGAGATTTTGACCCAAAAATGGGGACCAAGGACATAATTAATCCTTTTTTAGATTATACGTAACCAAAAGAAGTTAAATTTTTTAAATTATATGTAGTATATTGAAAATTGATGAGAATTACATTAAATATCTTTTTATTTCTTTTAAAAAACACAACAGTTAATGTTAATAAATAAAAATACATAATCAAATATAATAAAAAATAGAAAAATTTATTAATATTTTTTTATTTTGTCTCCTGTTGTCTTTTGAGTTTTTAACATATTGTTCTCGTCTTCCACTCTCAGTTGTTTTCTTTTGTTTCTGAAGAGAAAAATACTCATTATTTTTGTTCTCATTTCTCATTTGTTCTCTCTCATTCTTAAAGAAAAAAAAAGATAACTCTCTCTTGAAGAAAAAAAAAGATAACTCTCTCTTGTCTCGCTTGATAGTAAAATATTAGTTTAATAATTAACATAATATCTCATGAGTCTTTAAATATTCATTTTTTTATGAATGTAGAAGAAAAAATATTGTATTATGTGTTTTTTCATAACCGATTTTTAATTGTGGGTTGATTATTATAGATTTTTCTTTAAGTATTTACATCTCTCAAATTTTTATTAGATTATGATAAATTATTTTGTAGTCTTATTTTTTTAAAATAAGTATATTGATGAAGAATAAAAAAATAGAATCATTTTTTTAAAAAGTGATAAAAGTTAATCTAGTCGTGAAGATGAAAACGAGACAAATTCAACTCATTCACATATTATGAATCATGATACTAATGATTCAATTGTTTAAGTAGAGGAACCCTTTTAAGTTCTTGCCGACAATATGGTTATTTACATTGAGAAAGAAATAGTAGAAAATTTTAGTTCTAATTATTGATGAGTTTAAGAATTTCAAGGAACGAAAGACAATCATTTAAATATGAGTGATTTCTTTTATAATTATCATTATACTAAATTATATATTATTTTTAGTGTATTAGTAACAATAATTAAATATTTAAAATTTAAGTATATTATTTTGGCTTCCTTACAAATATCGGTAAAGATCCGCCATTGCTTTATTACATATATGGTGTTATGCACTTTCCCTTTGTAGTACTGTGGTTACGTGTAACAAACTAGTGCTTGCATCTTTGTATACATGCCTTCCAAACTAATAACTAAAGAGAAATGATTCTTGTAAAGACTTCCCAGAGTTGCTCATTGACATGCAAGCACATGGAGGCTTAGGGTGATGTTACCAAATATTGGGTAAATTGGTTATAAATCTGCGCGAAAGTTTGAAAAATCGTCTAAAAGAACTACATATATTTAAGTAGCACCCCAAAAATTATGCGTGTGTATGCAATCAATAATATATCTATTATATAAACTTGTATAATATGAATTGAATACAAATTAAATTAAACTCCTCATGATCTATGAACCTACTCAATCCAACAAATCCAACCATACCCAATCAAAGTTATTAACCTAAATTGACTAAATAATATTAACAGAAATATTTGTTGGTGTAATTACTACATATTAACAGAATATATGATCAAATATCAATAATTTGATTACATAATAAATACCCTTTTATACCAATATAATATATGGTTAATATGGTTAAATAATATATTAATATTATTATCATGTTTATCAAATATGTGGTAAAATTTCATTAACTTTCATTTTATAATAGATTTCATAGGCTTCATAAACCCCTATCTTTCATTTCTTCTTCCTTCTTCTTTAGAAAATTCTTCCCCTTCTCCCTTTGGCACTCCAGACCGATAATTCGCTTACCCTGGTGCCCCCAAATCTGTAACTTTGGCTAGAAGCTAAGCCTTTTCCTTTTCAAGTTTGGCCAGCTTAATCATCGACTGGCCTTTCTCAACCACATGGCCCTTATAGTGATGCAAGATCTCCATGCATCGGACCATCATCACCTCCGCTGAGTCCATACAACTCTCAAGGCCCGCCATACTCATCAGCTCGACATCATAAGGAGTGGGGAATGAGCCCTCATGGTGACGAACGAAGTCCCCTCACATCTTCAAGTGCTAGAGCGATGGGATGGAGGTCGACGCATGTTCCACTAGAAAAGACAACCCATCTCCTCTGTACAAAAGCACTGGACACCTAGGACTTGGAGGATTGTGCACTTTCCACTGGATCACCACGACCTTCACTTATTGAAAGCTCGGTCACACGAACTTAGGGTTGCACTCACGATGATCCCTCAAGACGAAGGGCTCCTTCAAGCTAAAAAATGTCTTTCTCGGTCGATGCCGCCTGGTCACCCAAGGCTTCACTGGTGATCAGATCTACCACAAGCGTCAACACACTCGCACCCGAAGCAGAAGCAAGACTTTCATTGGGAGGAGTAGAGGCCAATGTCCCTAAGTCAGCCTTTTTGTTTCTTGGCTGGAGAGGCCATAACAACATCTGGAGCTCCTGAACTAGCCTTCTTCTTTGCCGAAGGAGCCACCCCAGAGGAACCTCGCCACTTCTTGTAGTCAAAGTGCTACGACATGACTTTTGAAAAATAAATAGAAAAATATTAGAAATCGTATATGCATAAAATTCCACAAAGACACCACACGCCTAGCAACCTTGGTTCACCTTTTAGAAGAAACAACAACCACCCTAGGTGATGGATCCTTGACCATGCATGATGCTATAGAAGGCCCTCTTTAGAAGAGTTATAAGAAACATGACAAGAAGAGAGACTTCTAAATTGGCTTAGTTGACTTGACCTTAATTGACTTGACCTTGGTTGATTTGTTGACCTTTGATTAGGGTTGACTTGTTGATTAGAGTTGATTTAACCTAAGTTGACATATTAACTTATTTTTTTTGTTTGTTTTGTAGGTTGAGCTTAATTAGTAGAGGATGAACACTAATTGTATTGGATTAGAGCCTATCTACATGGCAAGGCCAAGGTGGTGCATGTGAAGGAGAGAGGAAAGCATAAAGTAAAGAGCAAGGTTCACCACCATAGTTCATGTACCTTTGGCTATCCAAGCATGTTGGAAGTAGAATCAACTTAGAGACTTGCATTTGAAAAGAGTCCATTCATGATCACCTATTTAGGGGCTCCATTGGTCTTGTAAAAGGGTTGATCAATTGAAGTTTATACACATACTAGTCTTTCTACCCGTGCAACGTGCGTTAAATTTTTTTAAATGTAATATTTGTGGTAATAGCAATGGGTTTTTGGATATTTAATAATCTATATGATGAGAATCTAATGTTTTTAAAAGATGTTGAAGTGTATAAATAGAATAAATCAATTTAGAATGTAATTAAAGTGGTATGTCAAGTTAATATTTTATTTCATTTTATGTTTTTTTGTCTATTCTGTTATCTTCAACAACCAACAACAAAAATATGACTAATACACTACTTTGTTAAAATAAGAATAAAAAAAGAATAAATTACATACCTAGAATGTCTTATTTGTTAATCAACTTCATAAATTCCTTTTGTACACAAATTCCTTTTGTACACAACGACTTCTTTATTCAACCTTTTTTGTACCATGATTTTCCTGCATGGTAGAGCATAACATAAATAAGTTGATATATATTTATAACAGCTTTGAAATGAAAACAAAATTAGAAATGACATACCTATAATTTATTCTTTGTCAAAGAGTTTCAAAAATTTCTTTGTAGACAACGATTTTAGTTGTGTTTGTTACCTTTCCATCTTCATCCAATATAAGTATTTTCAATCCTCTTTTGGTTTTGACTCTAGAAATAGCAACATATAGTTGACCATGTGTGAATACAGGTTGTGGAAGATAAAGGCCGACTCTAGAAAGTGTTTGTCCTTGATTTTTGTTAATCGTCATTGCAAAGCATAACGATATCGGAAACTGTCTTCTTTGAAATTTGAAAGGCAATCCTGAATCAGATGGCACTAAATCCATTCTTGGTATAAAAATCCTGTCACCAATGTTTTTTCCAGTAATTACAGTTGCAGAGATTACATTCTTGCCTAAATGGTTGACTTGCAATCTTGTGCCATTGCATAGACCTTTCGCTTGATCAATGTTTCTCAAGAGCATAATTGGAACACCTGTTTTCAACTTCAGTTTATGATTTGGTATCCCTGAACATTTGATATCATTTAAAAATTCAGATGTAAACCATTCAGATTGGACTTCATCTTGTTCATCAGATTGGCAAGGTGTATCTGAACTTAAATAAGTCACCTCTTCACCACCGATTAAAGACAACATGAAATCATTTACTTGCTCTACAAAATCATTTGTTGGGCACAAAATTGCTCCATCATGAAAATAATTAGGCTTCAGCATGTTAACCACAAATTGAGGATAGACAAATTCAACCAATGCCAATAAAGGTAAATCTGTATTTGTAATCAGGAGCTGTTCTGGAATTTCAACCATGCACTCACCATTTTCATTTAGATCCATTTTTCCGTCTCCAATCTTCAATATCCAATCAGCAAATTCTTGGATCTCATTGGCTATTTGAGTATTTGATGTAGTACTGAATCTCATGTTCTTGGACAATTTTAGCACTTTACAAAAATCCATAGCTCTTAATAGTTTATTGCTGATTTGATGATACCAAACCTAGATCCTTTCTTGATAACTGGTAGAATTTGTCTAAATTCACCTCCCAACACAACTGCTTTGCCACCAAATGGTTTGTCATTATTGGCATCATCAACATTTCGCATAATATCTCTTAGTGTTCTATCAAATGCCTCAAAGCACATTCTATTCATCATTGGTGCTTCATCCCAGATAATCAAACTGGTTGCCATAAGAAGTTTTGCTCTGAGACTACCTTGTGCTATGTTGCAAGTTGATTCATCATTAATTAATAGTGGGATGCAAAAGGTAGAGTGTTGCAGGAAGTAATAAATAAGCAATTCCACTTGATGCTACGTTTAAAACAATCATGCCCTGGCTTCTTAGAGCAGCTGACAATGTCTTCCACATAAAAGTCTTCCCTATACCACTATAGCCATATAAGAAAAAGAAACCTCTCTTCTTTGAAAGAACTGCTGTCATGATATCCTGATATACATGAATTTGTTCATCATTCAGTGCTTTAAACAAACTGTCATGTTCTTTCGCCATCTCTTCTTTATTATATTGCAGCTCATCAACAATAAATCTATTATTGAATGTATGTACATCTGAAAGATCAAGTTGAGGTAATGAAGGATAATCTTTCAAACTTCTACCATTTGACATTAGCATTTCCTGTATTTCCAACAGACATATTTTTTGTAATTCAGCAGTCTGAATTTCAAGACCTACATGAGGTAAATAATGCAATTAAAATTTATATCTATAGCAAATTAAATAAATAACAACATAAAATACTTGGTAAGTTCATCTCCTTTCTTTTTTGGTACAAAATTCCATCACATAAGATACTCCAATAGAATTCCAAACTATATCTGGTTTAGAAATTGTATTCATCGACAACAAAGTAACAAATAATCTTCTAAGTTGATACCCAGAAGCAAATTCACTTGCTTCTTTTATTGCATAAATATATTCTTTGTCGTCAGCCAACAATCCCAAAACATAGCAAGCTTCTTGGTATGTTTCATAATATTTGCCATCAATGGTCTTAATGCTTTCATAATCAATACAACCTTTTTGAATGGTCAGTAATATCCTCAAATAATAAAGTTCTCCAAACCCAAGAGGAATATAAGTAAGTCTACCAATGTTGTAGCCTTTCTTCCTTGGTTTCCATTCTTTTTCTTTGGCAAACCACACAAATTTGCTTGAAAATTATGAATAAGTCAATTCTTTTCCTTCCTCATAAACTTTGTTAGCCTCAAACCAAGCTAGAAACATTGTGTTAGCATTTTCGTATCTATTGAAGACCACATTAATATCATCATCATCTTTAAACAAAGCTGATTGTTGGCCAAGAAGATGAAATGTCAATCTCTGAATAGGAGGCCATCAGTGATGGATGTCAAAAGCAAATATTCTCCAAGCGGCTTCACATGGTGATAGATACCTACAATCGTAATAGCTTTTGATCTCATCAATAATGGTTGATTTTTCAGACTGTGCAGAGTTATTGCTTATTTTAAGAGTAGCTCTGTCAGGACCTTTGTTCACATATTTGAACAAATATTTTATTGAATTGGTCTTGTTGCAATACTCTGTAATGACATGAGGTTGATACCTCATTAGAAGTGGTGGATTGTAAGGAACAACACTTCTATTGTCCAACTTAATTCCATTCTTCTCACCATTATCAAGTCTTCTATAGCATGGATATCCTTCTTCATTAATTGAAGTCGAAGATGTGAATTTTTTAGGATAAAATTTAGAACATCTTCCTTCATGCAAGGTGAATTATATCAACAAATGTAACTTGAGACAACTTTTTCCAATTTGGGGTACAAATCCGCATTGGGCAATTCAGCTGATATTACTTTATCAATATCAGTTGAATTCTTCAATTTGCATAAAAGTATATGTGCATGAGGTAAACCTCTTTTTTGGAATTCTACTGTGTACATTCCTACATATATAAATAAATAATAAAAATAGTTGTCAGAATTTAATTTAATAAACATTTATATAATGTATATTATTTCATATATAACATACCTGCAGTGGTTTTTCCAAAGCAATCTTTTCTTTAAAATCTGTCATCATTTCATCCAGCTTCATTTTGAAGACTCTACATACAATATCGGGTCTATCTAAAGCTGATAACCCTTTCGCTAAGACAAATTCTCTTATTTCACTCCAATTCACATTGCATGTTATAGTAATGAACAAATCAGGATATCCAAATTTTTTTACAAATTGCCATAGCATCTTGACAATTGTTGAACATGTATCTGGTACCACCAGTGAATGAAGCAGGCAAGACAATACGTCTTCCAATTAAAGAAGGATCTGTCTCTCCTCTATTAACAGCCTCTTGTAATCCATTAAGAATATCACAGCGAATTAACTTCTAATTAGCTCTGATGAAAGACAACCGTTCTGCTTCAACCATTGTATAACAATCAACCAGAAACTGTTGGAACAATCTGCATGCATTCACAATATTTCCTACTTCTATAGATCTTTGTTGTATTCTAAATGCAATAAATTCTCGCAAAGAAATTCTAATTCTTACCCTGGATTTAGTTCTTGAATGAGATTCTCTTATTGGGATATCCTCTTAATAACCATCTTCTCCATATGGAAACATGAGAGGATATTGCAGTGGAATGAAAGTTGTGTGAGTTTCATACAGTCTTGTTAATTCACCAGAACATTTTTTTACCACTATATCTCTGCCTACGTCCATATTGTCAAAATCACCAACTATTAGTGCAGCTATTTCATCACATGAAGGTGTGTTGTAGACTTTACGGTCTTTGTTTCTGCCTCTAAATAGTTTTAGCGTGAAATCTGATTCCATATGTTCCAGTGACAAATCTCTTACTCTTCTAAAAGATTTCGCAAGAACATTGTGATTGTCAATCATTTGAATCAAATCAGCAACAAATGATTCATCTATAACAGATTCCTTGGTGTTTAACCTAAAACATAATAAAGAGAATACATGTCAACAAATGTATTTAAATATTTCATATAACCAAATTAGTTCATATATTCACTGACCTGAAATGCTTCTTTCTGTTACTCATTTCATTTTCGGTATCATATATGTACAATTGTGCAAACTTTGGCTTTGATCCATGTTCTGGCAATAAACTGCCAATACGGTGATAGTTCTGTCCATTAAGAATAAATTGTTGTGGAGCAGAACCATTGTTCATTGAAGTATCTATTTTACCACCAATTGAAGTAAATGAAAACATGTTATTGTATACTCTTATGTTTTGTAGAAATGATTTTCTTCTCTGATCTTCACCATTTAACAAACCTTCAAGAAGATTAGGTGGTTTGTTTAATAGTGGAATTTGCACTTTTCCCTTTTGATAACACAATGAGAATTGAACTTCCTTTGAGGTGTTACATTTTTTCTACTCTTTCTTCATACCAAAGTTCAGCTTTATAGTATTGGCATTCCAAGCAAGGTTCTCTAATATTGAGAAGTTCTGAACATCATTAAAAATCATTAGCATGAAATGCATATCTTTTTATCTACAGTTATATACAATTTTGTGTGAGATTCTGTACCTTGTAACTCTCCTTTGCAATACAATTCGTTTGTAGTTGTTGTACTTGTAGTATCTGCTTCAATATTAGTAAAATGAAAATTAATTCATGATTTCAAAATTTTTTTTATTGACATCAATAAGTTTAATATATGAATTACCTTCATCTATTATCGTTGTTGAATCATCATTTGTTGTGTCTGAACAATTATGTTGTGTTGTTGTTTCATCATCAAGATTGAATCTGTTTTGAAGTGATTGTATGACTTGAAAAGGATATTTGACAACTTTATTATTAGAGACAGAATGCGAATCATTTAGAACCTCAGATTTGCCACCTATGCAAAAGAGCAGAAAACAATTGTCCTACCTTCATTGGCATTGTGAGTATGAATATCGTTATATATGAATAAGAACCTACTTACCTGTATTGCAATTGTAATTATTTTGTCCATAATTTCTCTGACTGTTATTGTTAAGAACTGTACACTAACACAAAAAAGACTTATAACGTCATCCATATAACGTCTGTCCAGAAAAAGTCCCACGTTAAAAATGATCGGTGGTATTTTTGTAAATTATTTGACTTTTTTAACGTCTGCCCATTCCAACACATACGTAATTTAACGTCTAACCCACAGTACCCCGACGTTATGTAAAAATTAACGTCTGAGCTCTCTGCCCCCGACTTAATTTAACGTCTGACTCACTCTGCCCTGACTTAATTTAACGTCTGACCCCTCTGCACCGATGTTAAGTAACGTCAAACCACGCAACCCCGACGTCAATTTTTTGCGTTTTCTCTGCACTAAACGCAGAAACCCTAACTATTTCATTGCGCCACCAATTTTTCGTGAAGTTTCTCCGTCAGTAACCACCATTTTGAGCTCCTCTAGGTAATTTTCGAACATTTTTCACCACCAAACTTGTTGGGATTTGATTATGGATTGATTTTAGGCGTTTTGAACCAAATATTTTCCGTTTTCATCCCCATTTGCGGTGTTTCGCGATTCTTTCCGTCGGTGACCATTATTCTGACCTCCTCTAGGTGAGTTTCGAACATTTTTCACCACCAAACTGGTTGGGATTTGATTGTGGATTGATTTTAGGCGTTTTCAACCGAATATTGTGTGTTTTCATCCCTCTTTGCATTGTTTTGAGATTATTTTGCTTGTTATCTCTTTTTCAATGTATGTATATAATTGTTTGTATTTTTTTATTTGCAATTATAATTTTTATCTTAAACTATTTTTTTTGGCCTATTTCTTTTTTTAATTGAATTTTTATAATAATATTTGTAAAATTACGAAATAAAATTATATTTATTGTTATTTGTAAAATTAGACTAATTGTATTTGATTTTTTAATATTATTGTTGCATTAATTTTTATTTTATGTATGTATATTTATTATGGATTCATTGTGGACCAAGGTCGATCTTCCATCTATGGATTCATTGAACCTCAAACCATTCAACCTTCGGGAAACTCACATGACCACATCAAACTTTATTTGCAAACATGGATGGTTGAGTCAAATAGAGAGATCTACTTTGCACCATACATTAATGCGTATGTGTTTTTTCTAGTAATATTTTATGAAGTATGATTAATTATTTCTGCTAAGTACTTGTGATTGATGGTATGTATCATTGGCAACTACGTGTCATCATTCCAAGACAATGCACAATTGTATGGTTTTATTTATGCCATAAGAAGATTCCACCTGCTTTGAAAAACATGTTACAAGAGTAAGTATGATTTTTTTTTTCAATCCTAACCTATGTATCTACTTAGTTATAAAAACTAACATATGTTTTATGTTTCCAAAATTTCATTAGAATTGTGAGTAAGCCTAGAGGCCAACAACTTAAAGTATTATATCCAAAG
>Ga0214544_1000192_pt1 | contig 97194 bp, 34 predicted proteins | sample CNSS3metaG_FD_160074 | JGI IMG/M metagenome (GOLD analysis project Ga0214544, IMG submission 160074) | Root nodule microbial communities from cowpea collected in UCLA plant growth center, Los Angeles, California, USA - CNSS3 | ecosystem: Host-associated > Plants > Roots > Nodule | place: USA...
AGGCTGAATTTTTAGCAAGCACTATGATAATCTATATTGAAAGGGATATTGCAACTAGCTTCAGCTCTGATTCAATTATTGAAGATTTTAAGTCATTGAAAGAGCGTAAAGGAGCACTCTGAATAAAAGTAACTTTTGTTTTATATTATTGTTGATGATAAACTTTATGTTACTCTTTCATATATATTATTGTTATATTATTTAGATTCTATTGTCATGAATGCTTATTTTGAATTAAAAAAATGATGTAAAAAAATTAATTTTTTTTAATTAAAAAAAATTATATATAACAAATATAATTTGACACTCCTATAATTTTTGGTCAAGTTCCGCCACAGGCTTAAATGAATAAAACAAATTTTTAAATTTTATTACATTTATTTTAATTTTTTTATCAAAGTATCAGTGTTTATAATATAATAAAATATTTAGATGCTTATACACAAATAAGAAAAGTGTTGTACATCTTCCCCTGGCAAAGGGACCATCTATGTGGTGATAAATAAACGTACACATGATATTTATTTTGTATAAAAGAATAAAAGAACAAAGAGGCCTGCACATAAATAAAGTAACCAAAATTACGTAATTCCCTCTCATAATTAGGGTGCTTAAACATTCAAATAACTACACTAGGTAAAAAAGCAAAAAGTTGAAAGATATAAGAAAATTAATGGAAGAGCCGGGCATCTTGAGAGAAATTTCCTATTCCTCACGTTTGTTGTTACTCCGATATAAAAGAAAAAATTTTACTTGAAAACTCATTAGACAACTCTTATAAAAATAAAATAATTTTAATGAAAATTAAATTTTATATATTAAAAAAAGAGAAAATAAATAATAATAATAAATAATATCAAATGATAATAAAAAAATGTATAATTACTAATTTGGTACCCAATTTTTTTGGTTAAATTCAATTTGGTCTTTATATTTTTGATTTGTTTAATTTAATATCCCAATTATCTAAAAAGATTCAATTTGATCATGTCGATTAAGTTGAAGTGAACACCGTGTCTGTAAGTACACGTGTCAAGTAGTGAAATTTTTTAATTTTTTTAATTTTTTTTGTAAAAATTTGTAAACTGCCACGTGTTAGTTCACCTCGTGCCATGCGACAGCTTACAATCATGACACGAGGTAATGATAATAGTTGTTTTCAATTTAGTCCTCTATTTAAATTTTTTGTTCAATTTAGTACACGATTCTTTAAAACGATCCAATTTTGTCCTTTTTAATTTAAGACCAAATTAATAACTAAGTTTAATTATAACTTATATATACATGTTAAATGAATAGTTTTGAATTTATAGATCAAATCACTATATTTATATATTCAAATTATTTTACTTTTTACAAGTGTAAAAAATTTCAAGCATAAAAAATTACAAAGATAAAACACGTAAAAAGTAAAATAATTTAAGTATTGAGGTGAAATGATTTAATGTATATATTAAAAAAGTTATTACAATATGTATATATAAGTTATAATTAAGCTTATTTACTAATTTGATCTCAAATCGGGAAGAACAAAATTGGATTGTTTTAAAGAATTAGGATACTAAAAATTTAAATAAAAGACTAAATTAAAAATAACTATTATCACAATCACATGATTGTAAGTTGTCATGACGATAATCTGACACGTGATAGTTTATAAATTTTTACAAAAAAAAATTAAAAAGCTAAAAAAATGTAAAAGTTTTACGATTTAACACGTATTATATACGGATACAATATTAAGATAACTTACCAAATTAAATCTTCCTAAAATATTAAAATACCAAATTAAATAAATTTATAAATTTTTACAAAAAAAATTAAAAAGTTAAAAAAATGTAAAAGTTTTACAATTTAACACGTATTATATACGGATACAATATTAAGTTAACTTACCAAATTAAATCTTCCTAAAATATTAAAATACCAAATTAAATAAATTAAAAATATAGAAAACAAATTAAACTTAACCAAAATATTAGATACCAAATCAGTAAAACAAATTTAGACTCAAAGTGTCGGTGCTAATGCAAAAATATGAATATTCATATGCAACTGTAGCAAGTGATGAAGTTTCTGTATGTTTGTCTTTTTCTAGGGATTTCCATTACTGCAACTCATCTCTACTCCATTTGACCATCTTTTGAAAGAAGTCCATGTTCTTCCTCTCACTGGTTGTGGTGTGAATTTGAAGGAACAGCCACTACCATTCACCGATGCCAAAGAAGAAATCAGGGAGGAGATGGTTTTGGAGCCAGTTCTGCGCCCGATCATCAGAATCTGCTTCTTCTTCCTATCACTCCTCCGACACCATCAAAAACCAAGACTACAGATACGATGTGTTCATCAGTTTCAGAGGCCCTGATACCCGCAACTCTTTCGTTGATCATCTCTACTCTCATCTTCTCCGGAAGGGTATTTTTGTCTTTAAAGACGACCACAAGCTCCGCAAAGGAGAATCCATTTCATCACAGCTTCTACAAGCAATCAGAGGTTCTCGAATTTCTATCATCGTCTTCTCCAAAGATTATCCTTCCTCCTCGTGGTGTTTGGACGAAATGACCACTATAGCTGATTGCAAACAGCAATATAACCAAACTGTTTTCCCTGTTTTCTATGATGTTGTTCCGTCTCACGTACGACATCAGAACGGGGTATACGAGAAGGCCTTCGTTTCACTCAGACAGAAATTCAAAGGAAACCCAGATAAGGTTTATCGATGGGAGAGAGCTATGAATGGGTTTGGCAAATTAGCTGGTTGGGACGTCAGAAACAAGTATGTGTTAGTTATGGTTATTGTCTCTGTTTTCTATGTTTATACCTCTATATATATAGATACATTTTACTGATTTTTTTTTTTAGAAAAACATTAGAAGGTTTATCTCCATAAAAATTATTGTTCTAAGCATTAGTTGTGTGTGACTGTAATTTTCTTAAATGATTTTCTTCCTTTCTGGTATTATTTTAAGGAATGAGTTCAAAATGGTGGGTGCAAGAAAATAAAGAAAACAATATTACTCGTTTGAGAAACTACGAAGACTAAAAAACCAAATAAACTTAATTTTTATCATCAATTCGTTTGAACAGATTCAGAGCATTTTAAGCATATTTCTTTATTTTTAATCTCTTCAGGTCCGAATCTGAAGTAATTGAAGATATTGTTCAAAAGGTAATAAAAAAATTGGGTCACAAATTCTCTGGGTTTGTTGATGACCTTATTGGGATACAATCACGTGTACAAGCATTAGAAGATAAATTAAGATTAAGTTCAAAAAGTGGTGTTCAAGTTTTAGGAATTTGGGGAATGAATGGAATAGGAAAAACAACTCATGCCGCCGTCCTATATGACAAAATCTCTCATAGGTTTGATGCTTCTTGTTTCGTTGAGGATGTGAGCAAACTTTATAGGGATGGTGGCCAGACTGCTATACACAAAGAGATCATTAATCAAACTTTACGTGAAAACATAGATATGAGTAGTCCAATTGAAATATCAGGGATTGTAAAAAATAGGCTTCACAACATAAAGGTCCTCATAGTTCTGGACAACGTTGATGAATTAGAGCAATTGGAAAATTTGGCCATAAAACCTAAATTGCTTTTGAAGGGAAGTAGAATGGTTATTACAACCACAGATGAGCATATTCTGAAAGTGTACGAGGGTAATGTATTGATACATAAGGTTTCGTTATTGAATGATAATGATGCTCGTGAATTGTTCTGTAGAAAAGCCTTCAAAAGTGAAGAGCAAAGCAGTACTTGTGCGGTGTTGATTCCTGAAGTACTAAAATATGCCCAATGTCTTCCCTTGGCTATTAGAGTGTTGGGTTCTTTCTTGTGTACTCGAGATACTATTGAATGGAGAGATGCAATAAATAGATTGCAAAATAGTCCACATAAAAAAATTATGGATGTACTTCAAATAAGTATTGATGGACTAAACCATGAGGAAAAACAAATATTTTTACACATTGCATGTTTCTTTAAAGGGGAGAGAGAGGATTATGTTAAGCGAATTCTAGACTGTTGTGGGTTATACCCTCACATTGGAATTTCAAGACTCATTGAGAAATCACTCATCACTATTAGCAATGAAGAAATTCAGATGCATGAATTGTTACAAGAATTAGGAAAAAAAATGGTTCGCGGCCAATCTCCCGAGGAACCAGGATCATGGAGTAGAATATGGCTTCATAAAGACTTCTTGCAAGTCTTGACAACAGAAACGGTAACAAGTTATATTTTCTGAATCATGTAATGTTTTTTTAATATCTGCTACATCAGAAACGGTAATCATTGAATTTAAAGTACGGTTGTTTCAAGTTAAAGCTTCGCTATTTTCCTTTTTTTATAAAAATGTTTCGTGTTCTAATTATTAAGGTGATTTGATTAAGTGTTTTTCTTTTTGCATGTTTTGTCTTTACTTTCAGGGAACAGAGAAGGTAAAAGCCATAGTTTTAAATAAAAAAGAAGAATTGTTGGAATGTAGTGTTGATGGATTGTCAAGAATGAAGGAGCTTACATTACTCATATTACATCACACAAAACTTTCAGGAAGCCTGGAGTTTCTTTCTGACAGGCTGCGATATCTATTGTGGCATGATTATCCTTTTGCTTCTCTGCCTCCATATTTTACAGTCTCTAATCTTGTGGAGTTGAATATGCCTAACAGTCGCATCACACATATATGGGAAGGCCGCAAGGTATTATAGTTACATTCTTTCCATTTTCTTCTGCTGAATTTGAAGAAATCACGGAAAGATAGACTCTCTCTATAACTTTCCAAAAGAAGTAGCATGCATTACCATCACTTTCTTTTGGATCACATTATAATGTTTTTCTTTTTTTCAGTAAATGAACCTAAATGAACTTTTTTTAACTCTTTAGTGTGTCTTTAATTTTGAATGCATACCAAATTAAAAGAGATAATAAAATTGAAGTTTCAAGATTATATGCTAATAGGTGACTGTTTATTCTCTTTTCGCAGAGCTGTCCCAACTTGAAAAGGATTGATTTAAGCAACTCCAAGAAACTGACTGAGACTTTAGATTTTTCCAGAACCATAAAACTTGAGAGGCTAGATCTTTCTGGATGTACAAGTTTATCTTATGTCCATTCATCAATTGGACTTCTTAAGAAGCTTGCTTTCTTGAATTTACGAAATTGTCGGAATCTAGTTTTCGTTGACTTTGGCTGTGTAGGCAACATGAGTTCTCTGAGAGTTCTACATCTCTCGGGTTGTTCTAAGCTTGAAAGCACCCCAGATTTTACAAGGGCAACACATCTTGAGTACCTTGACATGGATGAATGTACAAGCTTATCCACTATTCATCAATCCATTGGAGTCCTTTCAAATCTTACTTTCTTCAGTTTGAGAGGTTGCACAAAACTTGTCAGTATACCAAATGATATCAATTCCTTGGTATCTCTTCAAACTCTAGTTTTGTGCCATTGTTATAAACTTACAAGTCTGTTTCCAAGACAAGCTTCTAAATCCCATTTGGAATGTTTGATTTTTCTGGATCTAAGTTTTTGCAATCTACCAGAAGTACCTGATGCTATTGGAGAATTAAGATGTCTGGAAAGACTGAATCTACAGGGAAACAATGTTGTTTCAGTGCCTGATTCCTTCAGGGGGCTTCATTGTCTAGGATATATAAACTTGTCTCATTGTCATGAGCTTAAATCTTTGTCTAACCTTCCAATTGAAGGAGCTGCATCAGGGGGGAAGTATTTTAGAAAAGTATCCGGATCTCGTGATCATAGGTCAGGCTTATATCTTTTTAATTGTGCCAATATGGTTGATATATTGTCCAAACCGTGGGATTGTTGGAGTTTGGAACTTGCATGGCTTTTCAGACTAATTAAGGTTCACATTTTACTACCTTCTCCTTGTCATTCGATGACATATTTGCCTAATTTGTCATTAGAAGTGTCTTTAAATATTGTTTGTAAAAAATACTTTTTGTTAACGACCTATTATTGTTATACAACTGATTATAGTAAAACTTATTTTGTGATTTTCCATGTGGTGACATCAGGAATCCTGTCATTTTCGATGTGGCTTTGACATTGTTGTTCCATGGGGTTTGGAAATTCCGCGGTGGTTCACCAAAAGATTTGAAGGGGATTCAGTTATAAGGATAGTGGAATTTAGTGTGGATGAAGACTGGATGGGCTTTGCCTTTTGTGTTATATTTGGGGGAAACACTGCTCTTGTTGTTGATGATTCTTCACCGCACCCATTATATCTTTCTTTCGTAAGTAAACATACAGAAGAATACTGTGATGTGCCACATAATGTGAACATACAACATTTTGCTAAATCAAATCATTTTTGGATCATTTATATCTCGAGAGAGCATTGTCATTTTGTGAAAACAGGAGCACATATCACATTTAAAACCCTAGCAGGGGTTAAGATCCATGCATGGGGGATGAGGAGTATATTCAAAAAAGATGTACATGACTTTAAAAGGATGCAACAAGGACAACCTCTTCCATTCCCTCGCAATGAAGTACACCCTCTCAACTTTGTTTTTGTGAAAAAAAGCAAGACCAATTCTGGTCCTGTATTCCGGCTTCCCTACAATTGGTTACTCACAAAGGAAGATGAAGTAGAGAAACATGATGCAGAAGTAAAGGAAAACAATTTGTCTTATGCAGGGTTTTAAATGCACTACAAAAGACACGAATATGCATCTTTTGGGACCCAAGGTAATGAATTATTTTCTAAATCAGTAGGTCCTAATTAATCGTTGATTCACTATTTTGTAGAATTAATGGTTATTAAAATTAATAGTGCAATATACGTGATTGGTGTACTACATTGAGAACTTGTGGTCAATTTAGACGTGTAAAGATGGGCTATCTGGCTACATCTAGTCCTTTTATGGTTGGTGTGTTAATAAATTGGCCTATTTAATTTAAAAGAAAATTAGTTTTTTAAATTTTTTTTTTCAATATATATATATATATATATATATATATATATATATATATATATATATATATATATATATATATAAGACTTAGAACGATATTTTAAATTACTAGAATAATCATGACAAAAAATTATTTTGTTAGTACAACTACAATAATAACCATGACATTTATGTTAATGTATTTGAAGAAATTGATGTGAGACATTGATAACTATGGAGTGTGGCCTCTAGAGGTGGTAGAGGAAGAAAAGCACTCTTAAATTTAGAGATTTTGATTTTGAGAGAAAAAAAAAACCGTAAGAGAAGGAAAAGAAAAACTTGAGTGGATTTTTGTAGTTGTTTATATATACATGAATACAACATATATATATATATATATATATATATATATATATATATATATATATATATATATATATATATTAGAATAGTTTGTATTATTTCAATTTCATTTGAATTTCTTTTAAATCTTTTGAAATATAAAATTACTTGTTAAATTATCATAACTATTGTTTTAATATTTAGTTTTCAATTGATGATAGAATCTAATCTATTAATTGTTATTGAAAAAGTACCTATGTTTATTTATTTATTTTCTATTGTGATATTTTGAAGTGACAAATAAATTTGTTGGCCTTGAAACACAATGACCTTTTATAAAAGAAAAATAAAATTATGAGTTATTTACATCATAGTATACTACTAAAATAAAAAATCATTTATTACATAAACAATATTTTCTATTTATTTTCTATTGTGACATTTTGAAGCAATCAGTAATTTTCTTGTCCTTCAAACACAATTATCTTTGAATAAAGAAAAAAAAAAAGTTGTCTATATCATAATGTTGTTAACTCTTTCAACATGACTTTATTTTTCATATGCAAAATTTCAAATCTTATGAAAATCCAGTATATTTGCTCATAGTACCTTTTTGATTAAAGACGTTTTAACGTTTTCTTATGTGTTTTTATTCATTGTTTGACATGTGGTATATTTTTATAGGATAATATTGATATTTTGATAACTAAAGTTTGATAATTTTATCTTATAATTAAGTGGTATTTTTTAAGTGATTTTGAAATATAAAAAAATAAAAAATAAAATAAAATATGAAAAATCATTTAGAAGATGTCATCTCAACAAATTGTTAAGATTTTGTTAAAAAATTATTTTCCTATTTTATATATCAACGTCTATTTTTTATCTTGTATGTTATGGTTAGTAGTGGATCATAATCAAAAAGTTTGAAGGAGTTAAAATAATATACTCAAATTTTATATATTTAATTATTATTATTATTAATACAAAAATATATATATAATTTAGTATTGAAATTCTTTTATGTTTTTTTTTACAAAAATTATAGTTTTGAAATTATATATGATATAAAACTTATTTTAAATAAGTTTTTCTAGTTTCATCTATTTTTTTGAATATTTTCAAATTTGAAATTTTTTCTTATAAAAAGTTTCAAAAAATTAATATGAAAAATTTCGCCTATAATTCAAAAGAATTAATATAAAATTTCTCATTTATAATTATTTGAATATTAAAAAATGGTTCTCTAATTCAATAATTGAATTTCTATCAGTATCATGGTTGAAAATAGTAAAGAAGTGAATTTGTATTATTTTCATCTTCAAGGGTATCTTCCCTTATATCACTTAAAGAAAAGAATCTATTATTTTATTTTTTATCAATATACCAATTTAAAAAAAAATAAGACTAAAAAATAATTTATAAAAATTTAATAAAAAATTGAGAGATGTAATTATTAAAAAAGAAAATATCATAATCAATTCACATTTAAGAAATGGTTATGAAAAAAAAAACATATATTACATATTTTTTCTTTTTATATTCATAAGAAAATAAATATATAAAAAACTCGTAAAATGAAAAAAAAATTAAATATCAAATTAATATTTTGCTATAAAGAGAAATGAGAGAGTTACTTTTTTTATCTTAAAAGAGAACGGACAAAAGAAAAAATGAATTTATGTCTAATTTTCTATTTCATTTTTTAAACAAGAAAAAAAAGAGAGGAAATGCAAAAGTAATAAATTAATAAAATAGGTGAGAAACTAAAAATGAAAAAGAACAAAAAAAATCTCAATAAATTTTTATTTTTTATTATTTGTAATTTATTATTTTATTATTTATTAATATTATATTTTATAAAAAAATAAATTCAATTAAAAATTTTAAATTTTTTAAAAAAATTAAAAAATCTTTGTGCAATTCCTCAACTAATCTTCTAAAGTCTATTGGTTATGATGAACAAAAGACCGAACAATACAATCTACTACAATAGTGTCTTCGACGTCGTCACCAAGATCCACAATTCTAATGACAAATATTGGTTGTTGCGGACTATGACATTTGTTGGTTCGGCGACTTCCTCCTTTAATTATCGGTTTAGATGGACTCTTATATTTCTCTCGTTGACACCAAAATATAACTAGTGTTATCAAATTACAATTAAGTCATTGTGTATAATAATTAATAATTAGAGATAAATTTAATAAATTAAATAATTTGTAAAATAATACCAAGTGCAAGATAATTATATGGAAAAATAGTGGAGGGACATTAAAACATGTTTTAAAGAAGGGACACAAATTTTTTTTTACTCAATTAATTATCTAATGATAAAGTGATATGTAACATAAGATCAAGAAAATCTAATTATTAGCTTATTTTAGACATTATTTTCAATTATATTATAATTGTCAACATGATTGGGAAACATAATATGTATTAAAAGAGTATAAATGGAGAAAAAGAGGAGAGAATAATGATTATTGGTGGAGAAAAATGAGGATGAGCTTCTTTTGAAGAAAAAAAGAAAGTGAAATAAAACATATTTCTTTTGAAACATTGTCCAGTGGAAGTATTTATTTACAAATGGATGAAATGATGTATAGGGATGGGAGAAAATGATGGATCTATTAACTTTAGTTCTTATATTTTGTACTACTAAAATTAAAATTCATATTGATTAAATTTATCTAATTACTTAAATTAAATTTTAGATTTATAATAAATAATTTAAATTTTGATATAAATTATTTTAATAAAAAATTGAAAAATTCAATTCCAAGACATATATATATATATATATATATATATATATATATATATATATAAAACATAATGGATTAAAATCATACATGTGGAGATTATTTTTCATCCCTATTTCTCCACCTCCTTTTAGAAACTCCATCAATTGCCCACCGTCCGATGGACCAATCAACTCAAACTCGCAAATCCTCATTGCCAACTAGTACAATCCACGTCAACCCCTCACACCCTGTGGACGTGCCACATCACCACCAACGTTGAGTACGTGGTTTTATGCGAAGATGAGGGCAATTCTCAGGCCCAATCCACAAACAGATCCGAATTAAAAATACCTTTAGAAAAATGATATTCTAACTCCCAATTTTTGACTCCTTCTCTTACTTCCTGACCTGATAGTTGATGTGTATTTAATTTTTTTAATTTGTGTTTTATTTTGCAAAGACACTATGGCAACGGGTGAAAAGCAAAGGGAGAAAATGCTCGTCTATCTTGCAGACCACACTAAAACAATTAGGGTTTCTCTCTTCCATAGAACACAAACAAAGTGTGGAGAAGACGAAATGTGATTTGAGAGGCTGAAGTCGGCGCTGTGCACGAAGAACACGTACCTAGTTCGCGAGAGTGATCCCGTGAATGAAACTCTCCTCATAATCAGAGGCCACATCGATTCTTACACCACCAATAGAGGCTGCACTAGTTTCTTCAACTCCTGTCGAATCGACCTTGGTGATTTCTACAGCGAGGAGCTGCTAACATGGGCTTTGGGCCCTAAACGAAAGACGAGATTTCTAAGTTTTGGTGTTATTCTTGAACCCTAAACTAAATCCCATTTTGTTCCAAGATTTTTGTTGTCCTTGGAGTGGTGTTAGGGTTATTACTGCTTTTCGTTAGTTCGATTCAGCTCGATGGTTGTGTGTGGTGACAGGTTGAATTACTGGTGATCATTGACATATATGTAAACTCTGGATTGAATTACTGGTGACCACTTATATATTAATTGGTGACCTACCCAATACTTTTTGAATAGTAGTATAACCACAACTCTCTTTTAAGGAAGTCCAGATGTAATCCATTTTTAGTGTATTAGAAGACCTTAACAACATGTATGAAAAATATATTTAATCCAAATAAAATTGATCTAGGATAATTAGTCCATAACCCCACCTCACAGACATGATAATTGTGGATTCATTAACTGATGGCCCCTGATGTATTACATGGTGATTTGCTTATTACGTTTTGCTCAACGATATGAATTGTGGTCTATCATAAGGACTGAACATGTAAACTAGTTACAGTCATGACTTTCCTAACATGTGTGGAAGGTATATTGAACATGATAAAAATTAGTGGGAGAGAATTGGTTCACAAAATTCAGTTCACATATAAGTAAACTCTGGATTGAAATACTGGTGACCATTGACATATTAACTGGTGACCTGCCCTATACTTTTTGAATAGTAGTATAACCACTGTTTTGTTTTAAGAAAGTCCACATGTAAACCATTTGTAATGTATTATAAGACCTTAACAACATGTATGAAACGTATATTTAATCCTAATAAAAATTTCTCTACAATAATTGGTCCACAACCCCCACCTCAAAAACATGATAATTGTGGATTCATTAACTAGTGACCCCGGCGTATTACATGGTGACCTGCCCATTACGTTTTGATCAACAATATGAATTGTGGCCTGTCATTAGGGATTGAACATGTAAACAAGTTACAGTGAATTACATAACCTTCCTGACATGTGTGGGGGGTATATTGAACATAATAACATAATAAAAATTAGTGGGATAGAATTGGTCCACAAAATTCAGTTCATATATATGTAAACTCTGTATTGAAATACTGGTGATCATTGATATATTAACTGGTGACCTTCCCAATACTTTTTGAATAATAGTATAACCACTGCTCTATTTTAAGAAAGTTCACATGTAAATCATTTATAGTGTATTAGAAGACCTTAACAACATGTATGAAAGATATATTTAATCCTAAGAAAAATTGTTCTAGGATAATTGGTTCACAACACTCACCTAACAGACATGATAAATGTGGATTCATTAACTAGTAACCTTTGACATATTACATGGTGACCTGCCCATTACGTTTTGCACAAAAGTATGAATTGTAGCCTATCATTAGGGACTGAACATGTAAACCAGTTATAGTGAATTACATGACCTTCCTAACATGTGTGGAAGGTACATTGAACATAATAAAAATTGGTGGGAGATAATTGGTTCATAAAATTCAGCTCACATATATGTAAACTATGGATTGAATTATTGGTGACCACTGACATATTAATCAGTGACCTGCCCATACTTTTTGAATAACAATATAACTACTGCTCTATTTTAAGGAAGTTTACATGTAAACCATTTTTACTATATTAGAAGACCTTAACATGTATGAAAGGAATATTGAACATAATAAAAATTGTTCTAGCTTATTTGGTCCACAATTCGCACTTCACAAACATCATGTGAACTGGATTCATTAACTGCTCGCCACTGACATATTAAATGGTGACCTAATTATTACATTTTGCACAACAATATGATTTGTGGTAGGGTTTTCAAGTGACGGTACAATTTGTAGGTTTGGTTGTCGCCGCTGCCGCCAACACCACCATCGTTCGCAGTCATCGCCATTCAAACACTTGCTGAATTCCGAAAGCAATATCGTACTTCAAAATCGCTAACAAATGCAACTCCTACCTAACATACCTTAATATCGAAAATGGAAGCGCTTCAATTAAGTGATAGTTGGAAATGGGCAGAATCAAATTTTGTCTTCTCCACCTTTGTTCATGTTCTACGGAAGAGAAAAACCCTAATTTTTTGTGTGAGTGTGGTCTGCAAGATAGACGAACCCTTCCTCCATTCGCTTTTCACCCGTTGCCAAAGTGTCTTTACAAAATAAAACACAAATTAAAAAATTAAATGCACATAAGTTGCAGGTCAGGAAGTAAGAGAAAGAGTCAAAAATTGGGAGTTAGAATATCATTTTCCATACCTTTATCCTTTGCTTCTTCCTATGTTTAGCGGACTAAGGTTATACTTTCTTTTACTATTTAATGTTGTAATGTCTTCATGAAAGACACCAATGAAATCAGTGAGCTTTTATTTTTCATAAAGTTTTATAGTATAGTAACCATGGATGCTGCTGCAAGAGCTGCTCCTTTACACATAGCAATATTTCCATGGTTTGCTATGGGACACCTCACTCCTAATCTTCACCTCTCCAACAAGCTAGCAGAGAGAGGCCACAAAATCTCCTTCATAGTCCCACATAGAACACAAACCAAACTACACCACCTCAATCTGCACCCTCATCTCATCACCTTTGTCCCCATCAAACTTTCCCATGTTCATGGCCTTCCTCACCATGCCGAAACCACTTCAGACGTCCCCTTCTCTTTAGCCCCACTCATCGCCACCGCCATGGATCGCACACAGAACCACATCGAACTTCTCCTCAGGAATCTCAACCCACAGATTGTTTTCTTCGATTTCCAACACTGGCTACCCAGCCTCCTTCGGAGGCTAGGCATCAAGAGTCTCATGTACCTCATACTTCATCCATTATCATCAGCATACCTCGGAGACGGACCCAGAAGAAGCCAAGGAAGAGAGTTATCTGAACTTGATCTAATGGAACCTCCTCTGGGCTTCCCTGATTCATGCATCAAGTTTCAGCCTCATGAAGTTCGCTTCCTCGTTGCAGAAAGGAAACTCGAGTTTGGAAGCGGTGTTCTTCTGTACGATCGGTTATACAACAGTTTCTGCTCCGCCGATGCACTTGGATTCAAAGGTTGCAGAGAAATCGATGGGCCATATGCGGATTATCTTGAAACTGTGTTTGAGAAGCCTGTTTTGCTTTCGGGGCCTCTCTTACCCGAGCCACCAAACACTACCTTGGACGAAAAATGGGTTGCATGGCTTGGGCAATTCAACCCTGGCTCTGTTGTTTTCTGCACATACGGAAGCGAAAGCGCGTTACCACAGAATCAGTTTCAAGAGTTGTTGCTTGGTCTTGAACTAACAGGTTTTCCATTTCTTGCAGCATTTAAGCCCTTTGATGGATTTGAGTGTAGTGAAGAAGCTCTCCCAGAAGGGTTCAGAGAAAGAGTTAAAGGAAGAGGAATTGCATATGAAGGTTGGGTGCCACAACAACTGATGTTGGAACACCCTTCAATTGGTTGCTTCATAACACACTGTGGAGCTGCTTCTTTAACTGAGGGACTTGTGAATAAGTGTCAGTTGGTGCTGCTACCAGGACACAGGGGTGGCCATATCATCAATGCAAGAATGCTGAGTAGAAAACTGATGGTTGGAGTGGAAGTGGAGAAAGGTGAAGAAGATGGTTGTTTCAGCAAAGAAAGTGTATGTGAAGCAGTGAAAAGTGTGATGGATGATGAGAGTGAAGTTGCAAGAGAAGTGAAACAGAATCATGCCAAACTCAGAAACTTCTTACTTAGCGACAATTTAGAGTCCTCCTGTGTTGATCTTTTCTGTCAACAACTTCAAAATTTACTGTAATTTCTAAGCTTCCACCATCACTTAGTACATGAATAAGTGGCATGGCTTATGGCTCTGTTTTAACTTAATGTATTCTAAATTGTTTATTTAGTTTACATTATGGATCCATTAAATTGTTCTTAATTACTTTATCTGTAGTTGATTTCCCTTTTTTTTTTATTTCGTAAACTTTGATTCGTTTGGTCATATTTCTTCTAAATGTTTAAAATATCTTAATTTTTATAAATTATAGTCAATTTGATTCTTTTTACAAACATTGTTTAAATCGTTAATAGAAGGTGAACCGTAATCGACACGTGTCACTTTGTGATTTTTTTAATTTTTTTATTTTTTTAATTTTTTTAATTTTAAAAATGTTGTCCACATGTTAAGTTAACACTGTGACACATGTCAGTGGTAGTATCACGTGTCAAGCCAATGTCACTACCACGTGTCAAGTTAGAGTCATTGTCACATCTCGTGACTTTTATTCAATTCGGCCTATTTTTTGTTAATTTTGTTCAATTTAGTCCTAATTTTTTTTGTTCAATTTAGTCCCTATTTTGTCTCTCTCCAAATTGACCAAATTTAATTTTTATATAAGTGTTATATTAAAACTTTTATTTTTACTAGCGTAACATAGGCGCTATCGCGCCTGTGTGTATGCATTTTTTAAATATGTGTGATATTATATTAGTAGGTGATAATATTATGATGTTATTAAGTTAATATATATATATATATATATATTAAAATTATATTTATTAAAAATAAAGTGAAATGTATCAGATAAAAGACTAACCATTGATAAATAAAGAAGAAGAGAAGAAGTAGAGACATCTGATTTTATAAAAAGTTTGTAAAAGTAACGGTCAATTTTTAAAAATTTAATGAATTATTATATTTAAAGGGTAAAATCGGTATTTTGAAAAGTGGACACAAAAAGAAGAATCCCCTTTGTATATTGTTATAGATTAAAATTCACATTTATGTTAAATATTTCTTTTATTAATTTTATACCAAACCTAACTATACTTTTGGAAGTAAATTATTATATATATGTTTGATTTTTGCTACATGTAAAAAATATGGTTAAAGTTAGTTTAAAATTAGAGGATAAAATTCTTCATTGTTTTTAAAATTTAAAGGAAAGTTCTTCATTATTTTTTAAATGATAAGGAAAAGTCTAAATTATTTTTAAAATTAGAAGGAAAGTTCTTTATTATTTTTAAAATTAGAAGAAAATTCTTTATTATTTTTTATAAGGAAAATTCTTAGTGTAAATTTAAATTTTAATAAAAATAAAAATTTTATTATAAAATTTATATAGAGATTAAATTTGGTCAATTTGGAGAGGGCAAAATTGGAATTAATTTGAACAAACATAACGAAAATTGAGACTAAATTGAATAAAAATAATGAAAATTAGGATCGAATTGAATATAAGTCACGAGACACTCACACGTGGTAATGACACTAACTTGACACTGGCTTGACGCGTGGCAGTGATACTAGCTTGACATATACTACTGACACTGTTACGTGTCACAATGTTGACTTGACACGTGGACAACTTAAAAAAGTAAATAAAATAAATAAATTTTTTTAAAAAGAATTTAAAAAACTAAAAAAAATTAAAAAGACCACGAAGTAAGACGTTGGAATTACTATTCATCTTCTAGTAATGATTTAGACGACGTATGTAAAAAGAATGAAATTAACTATACGAAAAAAAAGGTTACGAAAATTAGGACCAATAAAATATTTAAGCTTTTTATTTATATCTGATCTATTATTTACTTTTTCTGATCATCTTACTGTTGTTTATCACTTACATTTTTGCAAATTTATTTCTACAATTTACATTTATCATTACACTGCTTTAATTTATAAATACTACTTTGTTAACAAAAATATCAAGTTTCACTTATATATCTTCTTAACTAAACCAATAGAACTATGATAATTATAAATATAAGTTTGAATTCTTATAATAATGAATTAAATATATAAATTAACTATTTTTGTTTAAATTTATAAAGTTTTAAAAAACATCATATTTAATTCAAAAACTATAAAATATTTCTAACCTAAAAATAATGTACAAATATGTAACTTTTGTCTAACATATTTAATTTATATTTTAACCAAAAATACCGTCTCCTACTAGAAACTAAACTAAATATATTTTAGAAAAAAATGATATTTCGACATACAATATTAACTTAGTTTTGACGTCACTGACATGTCACTATTTTTTTTATTTTAAAATGTGTTTTTTTTTTTTTTTTCAGGAACTAGCAAACGTGAGGGGAAAGAGGTTGAAAAAGGGAAAATTGATTTCCTTTTTGACAGAGAGAAGGAGAAACTTATGGAAAACAGAGCCTCAACACTTTGTTTCCTTTGATAAAAGAGAACGAGAACATTTTATATACGGTCAATATTATACAAATTCTTTCTTCATGTATTTTTTCATTTTCTGTAATTTATGCATTTGTCCTTCTACATTATGAAATTTTATACCTATTGTAAGAGTTGTGCTTCCTTTAGAATTGAAGAAATTTGGTGTTTCATTTGAGAAAACTTGTGTCGGATGTGGTCAGATATGTGGTGGTTGGAGGTGGAATTGGTTGCTAGTTGTTGATGGTTAATAGAATCTATCCTCAACTTCTTTAATTAATAGAAAATTTATTATGATAGGTTTGTCTAATCAATTTTTGTAAAAGTAATCTATAACGATATATAAAGGGGATTCCCCTTTTTGTGTCCATTTTTCAAAATACCGATTTTATCCTTTAAATATAATAATTTATTAAATTTTTAAAAATTGACCGTTATTTTTACAAATTTTTTATAAAATCAAATGTCTCTACTTCTTCTCTTCTTCTTTATTTATCAATGATTATTCTTTTATTTGTTCTGATATATTTCATTTTATTTTTAATAAATATAATTTTAATATATATTAACTTAATAACATTATAATATTATCACCTACTAATATAATATCACGCATATTTAAAAAATGCATAAACAAAGGCGCGATAGCGCAGTGTTACGCTAGTAATAATAATAATAATTTTATTTAAATTAACCATCCACAAGGCATTTCAATTAAATTTCTATCAATCTCATTTTATTTTAATACAATCTCATTAATTTTAACTTTTTTATTTTAAATAATAACTTACATAATTTGTACTAACTGTATTTTATTTTAAATTTCTTTTATGACCAAAGGTAAAATAATAACTATCCAATTGTATAGATTAAAACATTTTTTTTAATCTATCAAACTTTTCTCATCACTTAATATCTTTTATAAACGTTTATCTCATTTTCTTCAATTTCTTATTATATTTTCCTTAATGCAAACAATTTCAATTTCACATTTCTTTTCCCTCAAATTTACTCCCATAAATTGATCTTCAAAAACAAACACAAAACTAATCTAAGATTATATCAAAGTATATTTTAGCCAAATTATTTGTAACTATCTTGCCACTACTATAAGACTCAGATCAAAATCTATTCTAATCAAGTTTTTTGAAACTATTATTTCACTAATATAGGACTCAATAGAGAAAATTAAAAATACTAAATTGATTACATAAGTTAATTTGCAATATATTTGTAGAGTCAATGCTCCGATTTACAAACTACTTTTACAAAAATAATCTGATTTAAACTCAATTACTAATATATTTTTAAAATCTATCTTTACGGTACTACAGTACTCCGTCCAAACGTTCAAGACAGCGTAGATTGCCTTTATATGTTTATGCTTATGTGTGGTGTAATGCACTTAGCTTAGATTCTACCACCCACATCAAGATTTCGTATAAGATTATTCTAATTTATTTAATCTTATAAATCCAAATTCTAAACGTAGATTGAATATTATGAGAAAAACCGACACTTATAATAATAATTCTAACAAAATAGGCTTTCGTGTAAGAAGAAAGTATCAACAACAAATACCTACCAAAAGGTTGAATCCTAATTATAAGTTAAAGAAAAAGTATCCACCATTTGCATTAGTCGACAATTGAATAAGAAAATAGACTTGACAGAAATCATATGATGTCAAAGATTTTGGAATGATTGTTTGAATACTCTGGTGTCTGCATTACAAAAAAAGAAGAAGGACAAAATAGAGCATGAGAAAATGACTATATAATTAACAATAATGACATGTAGAAAAAGGAGATAAAAAATTATTATTAGTGTTCAAATACATGTGGTGGATCAAACATCATTATCATAAAAATTTAGCATGGAAAACGTTAGTGTTGCTGTGTAGTTTTATTTACAAAATATTGCCTTCAAAGATAAGAAGATAGTAGAAGCAATTAGATGGCCCATACATATGAGTAGGGTTTTGTGTTGGTGATTTAGTTTAGTAACTGAGCCTCTGCAATGGATACACCATCTCACATAGTGATGTTTCCATGGTTTGCCATGGGACACTTAACCCCATATCTCCATTTCTCCAACAAGTTAGCCACTAGAGGCTACAAAATCTCCTTCTTCATCCCCAAAACAACACAAACCAAGTTGCAACAACTCAATCTTCATCCACATCTCATCACCTTTTTTCCCATCACAATTCCTCCAGTTGATGGCCTTCCTCACGGCGCTGAAACCACTTCAGACGTGCCCTTCTCTTTGTTCCCACTTATTGCCACCGCCATGGATCACACAGAGAAGGACATAGAACTTCTCCTAATGAATCTCAAGCCACACATTGTTTTTTTTGATTTCCAACATTGGCTACCAAACTTGGCACGAAAGTTGGGCATCAAGTGCATGCAATACTTCATAGTTAATCCGCTATCGATAGCTTACTTTTGGAACGGACCAAGGAAGAGCCAAGGAGGAGAATTAACTGATGTTGATCTCATGAAACCACCTGAGGGGTTCCCTGATTCATCCATCAAGCTTCATGCACATGAAGTTCGATTCCTTGCTGCCACAAGAAAGCTCGAGTTTGGAAAAAATGATATTCTTTTGTATGATCGTTGGGGCAGAGGTACAAGCATGGCCGATGCAATTGGATTCAAAGGCTGCAGAGAAATTGATGGACCATATGCAGAATATCTAGAAATTGTGTATGAAAAACCTGTTTTGCTTTCGGGGCCTCTTTTACCTGAGCCACCGAACTCTACATTGGAAGAAAAATGGGTAGCATGGCTTGAGGGTTTCAACCATGGTTCTGTTGTTTTCTGTGCATTTGGAAGCGAAAGGCCGTTACCGCAAAATCAGTTTCAAGAGTTGTTGCTGGGTCTTAAACTAACAGGTTTTCCATTTCTTGCAGCATTTAAGCCTCCCAATGGATTTGAGTCTGTTGAAGAAGCTCTGCCAGAAGGGTTCAGAGAAAGGGTTGAAGGAAGAGGGATTGCGTATGGAGGTTGGGTGCCACAACAATTGATCTTGGAACACCCTTCTGTTGGATGCTTCATAACACACTGTGGAGCTGCTTCTCTAACAGAGGCTCTTGTGAATAAGTGTCGGTTAGTGTTTCTACCTAGGTTGGGTGCTGATCACGTCATCAATGCAAGAATGCTGAGTAGAAAAATGAAGGTTGGGGTGGAAGTGGAGAAAGGTGAAGAAGATGGTTTGTTCAGCAAAGAAAGTGTATGTAAAGCAGTGAGAAGTGTGATGGATGATGAGAGTGAGGTTGCAAGAGAAGTGAGACAAAATCATTCCAGACTCAGGAACTTCTTACTCAGCGACAATTTAGAGTCCTCGTGTGTTGATCTTTTCTGTCAACAACTTCAAAATTTACTGTAATTTCCAAGCTTCCACCATTACTTGTATTACATGAATAAGTTGACGTGACTCTGTTTTAACTAATGAAAATTAAGTAAGAAAATTTTACGTGCATATATGATATATCTTTCAATTTTCCACACCTTTCTAATAACTAATAAAAAAAAACCATTATTTGCCTACTGAATAACCAAATAATAATTCATCTCACAGCAAAAATATACTAAAAATGAGAAAAGTATATACTTGTACGTGTGCTTCTACAGAGAAAGAGCGAAAACAGTCACAAACACTGCATTGAATATTTCCTCACATCCAATGCAAAGCTCCAAAGCAAAGTCATTTTGGAAGTAACTAGAAATTTAAATCCTTCCAATTGTTGCGATGATTATGATACAGCACAGAGTTTGTTATAGAGGAAACAGTATCTGAAATGACTTTGTATATGGTTTCGACTGATTCCGGAGCGAGATATGGCTTACAGGTGCTACTTTCAACTATGTGGAATGCAATAGTTAGAAGACTGCGAGCGTTTCTATCTTCAACTCCCTGCAACCTTTCAGGAAGAATGCTAAACCCTGATGGTAGGATCATCACCTTGTCAGGGTTGACTCCATGTATTAGAGCTGCCACAGCTGACTCATCCAGAGGAGCATACACAACGTAAGAACCTGTTGAGTCTGTGTAACTCTCTTGCAGATAACAGATTACAAGCTTGCCCTGTGAATTCTAAGAACATTGCAAACAAAGGGTTGTTCAGGTTTTAAGTTGAGTTTGAAGAAATTGATGAAAATTGAAACTTAATAATCAATGATGTTCGCTTACATTGGCTCTCATCAGGGAAACACGATTTCCTGGATTTTCACCCTTCAGCATTGACGCAAATTCTCGAATAGTATGTCTACGTGAAAGTGAATCCCACTGCAATTATTCATCAAATGAAAAAAAAAAAAATACAACAAGATGTTAACTTTTTCTTATGATAATTTATAATATCTAAAATGCTTGAAAGAAATTTATGGAGCAAACCTTGGGTCTGGAATTCCCATGGCGGAGGAAGTTGAACAGTCGATTCGGGGAGACATCAAGCCAGAGAGAAGTAGTGAAAACAACGGATGTACCTGGAGGCTTTCCAGCTTCTCCCATGTTATTCTTCACCATGATTCTCACGTATGGGGAATGAGCCATTTGGGTCCATGGATTGTCTGCGCTAGAACTCGTGTTTCCACAAAATGTTTTCATCATTCTATCAGCCAGTTGCAACAAACTAGTTCTCCCCATTTGGGGTATACAAACTGTTCATATCAAAACAAACCAGAAAGGTTAATAGCAGTTAAACACACTATATACCAATGTCAGTTAAAATGGAAGGATCTAAGTAATTAAACCACATTCATGATATGAGAATGTATATACCTCCTTCGTCAGCAATCAATGCTGTTGTAAATACACATTGTAACCATTCACCATATCGAATTAAGGCATTGATCCAACGAGTTGCGCCAAAAGCTAGAGTGGAGGTGAACAGAGACTGGAAATATTGGTCCACATGACTATCTTCTACTTCAACATGCTCCACCCATATGACCTGAAAATGGAAAACAAAGTAAAACCAGTATTACGACTTCCCAAAATGAACACAAAAGAAAAAAATGGTTAACTTGATGATACAATTCTTTGAATCCTATAAAAAATCAACCTTTGAGTGTCCATTGGGCATTCCAGTAATTAAACATCCAGATGGTTTTTTCCGAAAATTGTTGGCTGGAGAAGGAACAAATTTGTCCAATGACACATCTACAATCCCCCATGTGTTATTAGATAACTGCTTGCTGTACCTTCCGAAATAACACTCCCTGGTCAATAAAACAGGGGAGGGCAAATGAAGTTCTGCGCTCATCTGTGCAAAAGGAAACAGTATACATCAAAATGAGAACAACATTAACATTGGTTTTGAGATACTAATGATGTAATATATAACAACGACAAAGAATTATTGCTATATTTTCTTCAAAGCATTGTCTCTACAGTCTTTAACAGAAACTGTAAGCAGGGGTGAAAGTGAAGAGAGATCTTCAACATATTACTAACAGTTTTTTCAAGCCAATTGCCAGATAACCTTACAAGAAGGGGTAACATTCTGAACTTACCACCTGCATTCTGTTATCGTAGCTTCCATCCACTCCTAACAAAGTTCCTACTGTTGCAGCTTTTGAGACAATAGTGTAAAACGCTTCAGACCATTGATTCTGGTTACCATCCAACAAAAAGAGCCCAAATACATCAGTGAATGAGAAATGAGAGAGAAATCGTGAAATGGCTTCATAAAGAACAGTTTTTTTGGCACAAAAAATATCATGCATGTGTCATAAATCTATCGAAAATATATACTCGTCTAGAGAACCAGGAGGTTTAGGGACACAAGATTTGAAATTGTTTAAATAAACTGTTGTAAAGATGAATTATTCTAAATTACTGTTTGTTGGTATTTTAGTTTTGATGTGTGGTCACACTCAAACATATAGGAAGACACAAAATCAGGTAAATGTATTATTTGGGATAATATACAAGAAAATAGAAACATAAGAGACCAATAGATAGTTACATAATAGAGAAAGACAATGTTCCAAGTTCTGATTCTGTTTTGTATTTGATCAAGTTATATTTTTGATAACTTCCTCTTGTAAGGAAAATTTTGGATGAAAGACATCTCTATCTTTTCTATCAAATGTTAATTAATTACTTTTATGTTATTTTTCAAATTTGATTTTTAATCAATATAATCCAATTTTAACTTAATGAAAAATATTATTTTTTACTATTTAAAAAATAATTTCTTATATCATCATTATAATAGAGTGCAAGTGTCCATCAATGGAGAAAAGGTAAAAGTAAACTCTGAACTGTATTCATGAAAAAGGAAAAGGATGAAAAAAATAACTGACCACTTCCATGAGTAATTCAACAATGCAGATTGGCGCCATCTTGATATAAGCCATAGCTCTCGATCCTTCCGACTGTGGAGTTGCAGTGGGAGTTACAGTGGTTGTTAATGGAAGCTCAGTTTGATACGGGTCAAAGCTAGGTAAATTTTGAGACTCTCCAACCTCCATCAACTTAACAATCTCGCTTAGCGTGGTATCAACCTCAGCAAACTGCTTCGAATATTCACCATCATTCAAAATCTCACACCCATTGTTTCCCTGTTGTCGCTGCCACAAAGGTTGTCCTGCAGATCCCATCTTTGACAACTCATCCATGCCACAAAATGCATGCTCAATGATTTCACTTCTCATAGTATATATCGAAAATTCTAAGAGAATGTCACTGGCTCGGTCCATTCCCAAGGCTTCTTTGGAACTAGAACCCAATGAAATAGCATTAACATCTGCAAACTGTGCACAATCAAATGTCGATGATCCACACCCATTGTTGTTTTCCAAGGTATCATTCTGAGAACATGAATAAAACATTAGCTTAGGTTAGGTTGTTGAAACAATTTACAAATCACACTCAATGTATGAAGTTCAGATACATAATCTATAACTATAAAACTTTATCATAAAGATCATAAAGTGATTGCTACCAACTCTGTAAGTTGTTAATTGATATAGTATTTTGAAGTTGTGAAAGGAATAGTTGATGGGATAGAAAAAATGGTAGAGATAGTAAAACGTGGAATTTGTAGTTAGAAGGAGTACGTAGTTTTAGTGGTGAGTGGTGCGTTAGATGTTATTTTAGTTCTTGTCATACATCAAATGATGGGTATTTATAAATCTATAGACTATTTTAGAAAGTGTTAGCCACAACTTGTGTGAAATGTATGTAGATTTTTGCCTATGTAGAATGTTTTTAGTATTTTCTTGCTATCTTAAACTTTTCTACCTTATTCTAGAACTCTCAGTTATATTTTATTACTTTTATCTTAGAATTTTTTAGATTCGACGTTATATGATCAAAACAATAGGTAATGGACGTACGAATCATATTGATCCTGTTAAACACCTAAATAAGTTGATTGATTTTAGGGATTTTTGTTAGATTCAACTTCTTATATACGTTTACTGAAACAATCTCGATTTTAAAAATTTCATAAATTTCATGACAATGTTACATCTGCAAACTGATACAGATCATAAAAATTTCAAAACTAGTTTACCTCATAAATCCCTTCGAGATCCTTGAGTACTATTTGATAATCAGTCATCTCTTTCTTATCCATAGTGATAACCTATAAACGGTGTCATATTATAAAAACAGAACAACAACAACAACTATGTTCATAGTAAAACCCTGCTTCATAAAAAATAGAAAAGAGATGACAAAGAGATGAGGATGAAATTATGATACTTACATTTGAGATGTGACGAAGATAGAAGACGAAAGGAATGTGATCTTTGAATATTGGGATGAGACTCAAAACTACAAATTCTTAACTACATTTGAAATATCATATCTCCTGATATTGGAAACATGATTCTCCAAAAGATCAGTGACAAATGTTAACAGAAAATATTTGATACATTGTGGATATTGTTGAGTGGTTACAAAACTAATTCTCTTATTAAAAACATATGTCTAATATACATTTATTAAACTTTGATATAATTTGTAATTATTAAAATAATAATTGAAAAATATTAATAAGTTATAAAATAATTTTTATGATTTTTTATTATATAAATTATTTTTTTATTATGAATTAAAAAAATTAATTACTAACAAGGAAAAATTAAAACACAGTTTTAATTTAATTTTGAATAATTATTTAAATAAAATTAGAAAATATTGTTTTTACAAGTAATTATTTAATTTTAAATAATTAGTTAATAAATGGGTAAAATTAAGAAAAATGTTAATTTAAATGTAAAAAAAAAAAATATTAAAAGGGTAAGATTTGAAAAAGTTGTTAACACAATTCTAGTATAAATATAAAGATATGTTAATGCAGTAACAAGGTTATCATCAACGCATGTGTATTTTTTTTATTATGAATAATTAATTAAATTTAAAAAAAATAAACATAAAAAGTAATCATTTAAGAATGAAATGGTATAAGATAACTATTTTATTTTAACAAACAGTTACATTTAAACTAACAAGTGTAAATTAATTATTTAAGTTTAAAAATTATTATTTTAACAGTAGAAATAGACAAAAAGTAGTTATATTTAAATCAAAGGACGGGTAGAGTTAATAAGATAATGATTCTAGTTTAAAAGACCATAATTTAAAGAGTAATTTTGAAGAACAAAAATATATACACTAAAAAGAATCATTCGGAATAGATAATTAATAAATCAATAAGTTATAATACAATCTCTTCACAATTACCTTCTATAATGAACAATTTTTTATAATTATAGAATAAAATAATTATACAACAAAGACAATGATTTTGTAACCTTCCTATTATATCTCTTCCCATCTCTAGTCTTATTTAGACTAATTAAATAAAGAGGATAAGATTGTAAAACTCATCCATCACTTACTAACAAATTTTTATAATTTTGACGCATTAATTATAATCATATCACACCAAACGTAAGTATAGAAACAAAACATTAACATTGAATGAAAAGAATACAAATGTACTTCTATCTAAAAACAATTCTAATTGTATGAGAGTTTGTTTTAATACATCTAACCTGACAAAATGGTTTTAACTTTTCATTACCATAGAGAGCACAAAAAGAAAATAAACAAGGGAAGAAGGTGGATAATCAAAGAGTAAAGTGGAGGTCTTCAAGAAAATTCTACTGTGCAAGAAGAAATAAGTCAAAAGCTTCATGTTAGCAAAAATTATGTTTGATCATACATGTTTCACGTTGGGCTCATTGGGCTCATGCACTTAGCTGCAAGAAATTATAGTTCTCTGTTCTACAAATGCTCGTTCAACCAATGCTCAGTGCGAGCATTCCATGTTGGTCACGTGCACTCAGACACAAGTCATATGCAACACTTGGTACATAGCACCACTAGTAATTGACACCCAAATTGAGATGAGTGATGCATGCACAACCTTTGTCACAAGGTTTCCTCTCTACTTTTATTATGCTGGGCTTTCTTCAAGTGTCGATTAGCTCATATAATTTGACCTTCAATCTATACTTCTACAAATTTTATTCTTGTATAGTTTTTTCTTTTATCAGCAAAAACACATGTATAAATAGAAGGCAATTGGGTTATGCTTACTCAAACAAACAGAATACTATGCAAGTTCACTCTAAAGTTTCGTAAATTCCAATTAACCCATTGCTTGTACACCTCACTGAATTGATTTTGCAATAGAAAAATTCATAAAAATGTGCACCCTAAACCCCATAAAAATCAATAATCTCATAAAGGGACACATATGACAAGTTCAATATGCACTCCTTTTCCCCTTTTCCTCTTACAAAAACCTACTCAATCAAAAATTTCTCAACAATAAAAATCACACTAGATGGTGACGAAACATTACCTGTATCGAGTGCGGCAGAGATGGGAAGAAAAGCACGAGTGCAGAACGAGTCTTGGGCGCTAAGTGCAGAAAGAGGGCGGAACGAGTGCGGAAGAGCACAGAACGAGTGTGGAACGAAATGCACGAGTGAGGGTGCTGAGTGCGGCAATACGAACGATGTTCAGTGAGTCTTGGACACTAGGAAGATCGGGCTGATGAAGAAAGGAGGGCGCGCCAATTTTGCTTTTAATTAAAGCAGCAGCACACTAGACAATGTCTTCTTAACTGCATGCTCTCTATTAGTATCCCAATACCTAGCACTTATATCTAGGGGTGGCAATTAGGGCTGGCCTGTAGGTCCGCACAAAATAAGCGGGACGGGCCAAGAAGTTGAACCCGCAAGCCCGTCACAGCCCAGTCCGCATAAGTCCCAAGCCCACAAGCCCGCATAAAAAAAAAAAAAACTTGCACTTGTATAAATTAGTTATTTTTTATGGACTCTTGCATTAATGTTCCAAGTTTTTGTATAACTGAAAAAGACAAGTATTATGTATTTTTTAATGTGCTAAAATTTAAAGAATACATTGTGTATGTCATATTATGAATATGAAAATGTTGAATTATCAATTTATCATCCAACTCCCCAAAGTCTTAACTTAATTTTGTGAATTTCTTAAAGTTTTCCAATTTTTAAACATTGAAAGTTTTATCAAAAGAATTAAAAATAATTAAGAAAAAAAAAACAAAAAAAGTGGGCCAGCCTGCAGGCCCGCGGACCAAGTGATGTGTGGGGCGGGCCAGTGATTGCAGCTCGCATAAATTGTGCTAGCGGGGCGGGCCAACCCGCGATGTGCGGGTCGGGCCTAAACGGGTTGATCCACCCACATTGTCATCCCTATTTATATCTACAAGCCCTCTCTTTTTTATTTACTAAATTTTTTAAAGAAAAAAATTTAAATATAGTTGTCTATGTGCACTCAATAGCTCATATAATTTGACTTTCAATCTATACTTTTATGAATTTTATTCTTGTATCGTTTTTTTTTTATTAGCAACAAAACATATATTAATAGGAGACAATTGAGTTACCTCAATCTATATATAACAATAAAATAAAATACTACGATCTTCTTTCACTATTACTCACATACAGTAGTATCCCACCATCATCACAAACCGAGTATAGTAACAAAGATTATAAAGATATATACACCCAAGCAAGAAGTAGATCCTTTATGACTATGATTTGAATACAAAGCTTAAACATCCTCCTTCAATAACATTATTTATCTTGCAAAAGATGAAACGAGGAAGGTACGCAAAGACAATGCAAAGAGCTAATTCCACAAGACTTTTGATGTAAACTAAACCAAGGCTACAAACAACAATGAGTGGAGTCTAAAAACATGAAAGCCAGAATGTACAAATAATACCACCTCTAACTAGTGACAGCTTACAGGAAGCACAAAAGCTATATCATGGTGAGCCAAAAAGTGATAAGCCACCCAAAATTGAAACTTTCAGATTGAGAGGAGGCATATAATTGGACTCAAACACCAGTCAGAATAAGAGAAGGTTGCTGATGGATACTTATTGGTAACCCAAGCACATGCTTTAGTTTGAGCCAACATAAAAACTTCCTCCATGTTGATTATTGCACTTTTAAAGATTACACCATTTATATGTGACCAAATACCCTAAATAATAGTCATCCACATATAACCCCACACTTTACTACATTTGGTATAAAAACCTTAGTATTTGAATTAACTAAAATCAAGTTGAGCAATGTGACATGCAAATGATTTTCCTACCCAAGAGTCACACATCTTCTACACGTGTGAAGTCACATCATAACTAAAGAACATATGGTTGATGGTTTCCTCATTGGTGTCACACAAGACACACATTCTATTACCCACCTCTATTCCCCTCATTTCCAAGTTATCTTGTGTGGCTACTTTAGTTATGATAACTCGTCATTCAAAAAATTGAGCAGAAGGAAGTATTTTCATCTTCCAAAAACCACTATAGCTAAAACATTCTTGAACAAAGTTATTGTTTTTTAGCTTTGTATAAGCTGAATTCAAAGTATAAACTTTTGCTTTATCATCCCTCCATTGCCACTCATTCTTCCTTTCTCTACTTAAAGATATACCCTTTGTATACCTCTGTCTTATTCATCATTCATCAGGACATTTACCATTATTTTTTTCTGGCAAAATTACTCAAAGTGACCCAAATTTGTAAATTACGTCTCAAAGTGATCCAGATTTGTAATTTTGCCTTTTTTTTTTACTCAAACCAACTTTTCCTCCAAGGTAAACACCATTGCCACTCATCACCCTTTCCAAAATCCATATTCTCCTAAAGTTTCTTCCTTAAAAATTGCATTTGTATACAACCTCGAGAATCTTTCCTATAACGACATATAGCCAAACCAGACATCATCCCAGAATTTTATTTTATTTCTCTTGTTCCATCTTAAGTTCTTATTAAACCAATTATCTTTTTGCACTTCACCATAAAGTTTATTGATATCGCTTAACCTTCATGTTCATTTAAAGACAAAAAAAATAATAAAAATTAGTGATATAATTATATGATAGTAAGAAATATCTAACTACTTATAAAAAGATAAAAATTAAAAAAATTAAAAATTAAAAAAAAAAAATCTTATTTTTTTAATATAAAATAACTAATACACAATTCAAAAACATGTATGAATTTTATTAATATCATAATTGAAAAAAACTAAATTTACATTATTTTTTTATAAAAAAAAATGTCTTTATTATTTTTTAAATTATTCTAAAGGACGTTTTTTTTTTAAGTTTACGTAGCAATTTCAAATCTTATAAACATATATATAGAAAGGGTCTTATTAAAATTTCAACCTCTTATTATATCAAAATCAATCTAAACTACGAAATCTTAATTATAAAAATATGATAAATTATAGTGCTTATATATATTTTCGAAATTCATACAACTTTGATGTGATAAAATACTCTTAAAATCTCATTTTAATTCACTTGTTATATACTATATGGCAAAAACAACAGATGAGCACACGAATGTATTTTTTTATGTCTGGAATGACATATTAGATTACAGTGAAAAGAAAATATAGTATTTGACCTAAATTTAATACTTTTCTACATAATTCATATTAGTTTGGTCCCCACTAGTTAGTAGTGGCCTCAACTCAATTAATGTTCATGTTTGACATAGAGATTAGTCTAATTAATTTTTTTTTCTTATACAAATTTTCAACTAAACGATATATAAAGGATATTATTATGCCACGTATTGATGATTAATAATAGCATCTCCCAAACCATTGCTCCCAAGCATAGCAGAACTATTGTGTTATTAACACAAAAAAAGTATGTCGATAATAGTAAAAATTTGGTTGTAATTGGAGTTTATCGACAAACAAATTTTTTTTTTATAAAATATTTATCGATAAATTATATTGATAGGTAGTAATTATTTTTTATTTCAAATTCGTAATTAATATCCGTTGATAAATATTTATTGTAATTATCAACAAATTTTGTGTATTAGTAAAACTTATCCATAAATTATACGCCTCTCCTCCTCCTAATCTCTTCCTTTTTCTCCTATTTCTCTTCTTCTTTTTTCTCTTCTTTTTCTCACCTATTTTTTCTTAATATACAGAAAATTTTTCATCTAACAAAAAAATTTCGCTCATTTTTCTTACGAATTTATTGATTGAAATATCCACCGTAACACAAATTTCTGATGGAATTCACCTATGAAATTGACTGTATAATACATTATTATTGGTAATACGTATTATAATTTTTCGACAAATCTTATCCACGAATTTAACTAATGGATTTGATATTCCTAGAACTTTCAAAATATATATATCATTTTTCAATTATTTACGTAACCAACATTTAAAAAATATGTGAATTTAGTTTTAATAGTTATTTTATTACTTTTAAATTAATAGTATTGATATGATAATCATAGGTTAATTAATACGATTACTTTTAAACAGTGAGTATTAAAATCATCGAAAATTTAAATATATGAATTTCAATATGGACCAATTTTAACGATGTCAAAATATTTATTTAATGTTATCATTAATATTATGATAGTGATGATTCATACGGAATAAATATTCTAGTATATACATGCTTGGTCACAACACACACGTATATATATATTTGAAAACAAAATTGCTACGTGCCGAATGCATTTGTTTGCTAGATAGTTCTTTGAAGGTGAAGTGGATTTTATTAAGTCAAATATTGGTGAGGTTTAGAATAAGTCACGTATGGGGGTGGTGGAAGACAAATCTAAATTTCCTGTGAGACGAAAAGTTCAACGACACAGAAACATCGTGGTATAGGGTCATGTGTGTTTTGTCCTCTAAAAACAGTCACCCAGGTTGAACTTTTGCAAATTTTGCATGTGTTGTGTGGTCCATTTACATCTTTTTGGGTCAAATCGTTTTCTCCTTTTCTTTTCCAAGCGGTATTAACATTATAGTTAAGTTTGATTAGTTCAAGATTGTTTTCCATTCTATCAAAGGTTTTTCATGGCACCATTTTGTCAGAGAACTACTACTTCTGCAGTTGTATGCTACTTCTGTTCAAATCCACAGCTGATATGTGTAATTTTGATTTACTTTGGTTCACATTTTCAACTGAATCTGGTTTTAGTTTCCAAATTTTTATTTTTATTTCTCTAATTAATAAAATAATACAGTTTCAATCTTTTAATATTATATACATATGTATATATCTGTGATTTTATATCTTCAACTACTCGAGTATATACTTTTATCAATTATTTACTAAACCAGTTTATAAATATGTATATAATATTTTTATCAAATATTAACTATTTACTTCAGCATATACTTCTGTATATATATTTGAAATAGTTGAAGATAGAAAATCACAAATATATAAACATATGTATATAATATTTTTATATAATTTTCATTTTATTTTATGGTTAAAATGTTTATATATAATGGTTGTTTTCAATATTTTATTTTAATTACATTTTTTAGTTTCAATTATTATAGTTTTTTCATGTTTTATAAATATATTCCACTATTAATCTTACATTACCTCTTTAAAATATTTTAATCAAGTTTGAACTTAAGTAAAATAATATATACGTAAGTAGATGTCAATTATATTTTCGTAATATAAATATCCCATTGATTAAAATAAAAAGTTATAAAAATAATATTATTTTAAAAATAATAATTAATAATAGTAGAAAAAATTAAATAATATAGTTTTCATTCTATCCGTATACCCCGTCAACTTAGTGAATCTGATAACTAAAAGGTAGCAACCAAACGGACATTGTCACACTATTATGAGTACCAAACTTAGTTAAAAAATCCTTTTTATCCAATTTTTTTAATTGGATAGTGATAATCACATAAACCTTTTTTTTTTAATTTTAAAACCTGTTTAAAAACTAGAGATGAAAAAAAAAATGCATTATCTTTTTAATTTACGATTTTTGAAGTAGGTTTTGTGGGGCGTGACAATAGTAAACTCGTAAGAATTAAAATTAATATCCTTTGATAGGATCTTTTGGTGACGTAGTTTAACAGGTGAAGAAGATAAAACAATTATGAAGCAACATCATCAGCAAACAAAGAAAAAAAAAAGTGCTTAAACAAATGGGCAACAACAAATGCCAAAGTCACCATCTATCTTTATTCTTTTCAAAACCATCGTGTGTTTGTTTATGATTTAAGTCAACAAAATTAAACTCTCAATACATCATTCCACCCAATGATGATGCCTTACTTGTTTATCTTTTTCAACGATCACTAACTTTAAATTATGAAACCAAGAAACTTAAATAAAGTCACCATTAAAAAAATGCAAACCCTCTTAATTCTCTTTACCTCCCGAATTATCGTGAGATTTTCAAGATTCTATGGCAATAAGAGATGAACAATGCCCTGGTTTTTCTTTTACAGTAATGGTGAAACTGTAGTTTTTGTTAATATGTTAAAATACAAAGATGAGGTAAAAATAGGACTGAACATATTTGTTATATTAAACAAAATTATTTATAATAATAATTGAATTTTATTATAAAATAGTTTAGTTTTAAAAAACTAAACTCTTAACTAAATTAACCATTAAACTATAGTAAATAGATTGTTATTATGAAAGAAAAGATTGAGAAAGCAAAAGTAATAATAAATAAGATTTGGTTTTCTGTTTTAAGCTTTGCTTTTTTGTATTAAAATATTTTTTTTCTCTGTTTTAATTTTTTCTATTCATGATTAATTTATTAAAAAAATTATAAATTTATGTAAGATCTTATTTTTATTTTAAATGAATTTTATTATATAATGTTATTTTTATGTTATAATTTTACAAAAGTTGTTTTTAACAGTTAAGTTGTGTTATAGTTAACATTTTTATAATTTTTTTATTTATATTATAAAGTTTTCCGTAACTTCAAATATAATTAAATTATTAAAACTAATAAAATAAATATAAATATCGGTACTAACATATTTTTTATTTTAAAATCTTATGTAATATTACTTTTTAGTTTTACGATATTTATTATGTTAGCGTTAAAAATGGTTTATTTTAAAAAAATTTCAAAATTAATATTTCTTTAACATTTGTATTCATTAATATTTGTGTGAAAAATATTCTAAAAATTTTATGAAGTTCTAAAATATATTACGTGAAGCATTGAACCAATAAATTTTTATATTTTTTAAAATATTTTTAAAATAAACCGTCTTTAAAAAATTTGACGCCACATAATAAATATTTTAAAACTAAAAAATAATATTACATAAGATTTTAAAATAAAAAATATGTTAATACAAATATGTATATTTATTATACTAATTTCAATATTTAAGTTACAAAAAACTTTAATATAAATAAAAAATTATAAAAATATTAGCGGTCACAAAATTTAATTTTTAAAAACAACTTTTGTAAAATCATGACATAAAAATAACATTACATAGTAAAATTCATTCAAAATAAAATAAGATTTTAAATAAATTTATAATTTTTTTAATAAATTAATTATAAATATTTTATATTTTTTTTGGAAAAAGAGTAAAGAAAAAAAAATTAAGAAAAAATAAAAAAATATATTTCAATATGAAAGAGAAGAACAGAACCTAAAATACAAAACACACAAGTCCAATTCTTATCCTAATACCAATATTTTAGTTGTGGTACTATACTCTTTCAATCTTTTCTTTCACATTAATAACCTATTTACTACAGTTCAATAGTTAACTTAACATAAGTTTAGTTTCTTAAAACTGAACTATTTTATGAACTATTTTATAATACAGTTCAATTACTATTATAAATAGTTTAGTATATTTTAGTTTAATATAGTACAATTAACTATAGTTCAGTATAATATAGTAAATTATGCCCAGTCCTAAGTAGAAATATCAAATTTGGTCAAACAATCTTATATATATATATATATATATATATATATATATATATATATATATATATATATATATATATATATTGATGAGACTTTCATGAGAGATACTAGAAATGTTGGGTAAATGAAAATAATATGTTTTGGGGATACATTGTCTAGGATAAGGATAAGTTAGGGAATGAGTATTGGTAACTATAAAATGGACTCTAAATTCATGATATTCTTTATCCAGTCAAAAACACTTTAATATTATATTTAACTCTTCTTATTTTTATTTCTTATATTCTTGTAATAGAATACTGTGAAATTTGAGTTAAATTAAGTGTGAATGTACTTAGCATCAAAGGACATGAAAAAGTGGTCTATATATTGTACAAATTTCATATAATGTTATTTTATTTTTTTTGTTATCTTTAGATAAGATTGTGACTTTTTTCTAGTTTTAAGATTTTCATGTTCTTATGTTTAACTTATTTTTGTGTTAATAAGGTGATTCTAGGATTTCTCCCTTAACAAGAAGTCACAATACTGTTTTGAGCAAACACAATAAAAAACACTAAGGTTTTATTCATTTATTGTTACAATTTTCTTTACTTAATGTGAAATTTAGGTTCACGATTATACTTTCAATAACTTTTATAAATTAACCGAGAAGCAAAGCAAGTTATAAATATTATAGTTGAATTTCCAAATCAATTAATGTCTGATTTGTAAAAGTAAAATTAATTTAAAGCTTTTTAAATATTTTTGATGAATATGGATTAAAATGAGATGAATTGACTGAAGATGGAGTAATTTCTTACATTTTCTATTTCTTATCTTCTTTTTAAGATTTTCCTCTTCTTTTAAAATTTGGCAATTATTCTTATACATTTTTCCCAATAAACTTATGTTAAAAACGTATACATAATTGAAGATGAAATTATTTACATAAATATACGATAAATTTGTTTAAGTTCATAAATTTATTTTAGGAGTGATTTTCTAAAATGAATAAAAAAACAAACTTAAATATTGAAATTAATTAAAGTACAAGAATCTACATTTTTATATCAAATAATATTCTAAATAAATAGGAAGATTCTAAATTCTTTTTCAATTGTATTTCTAGTTAGCTTTAATCACCAGATCATTTTTTTTATATTTTTTTTAGTGATGTGATGATCTAATAGTGATTGAAGTGGTGAATTAAAAGTGAATAAAAAAAAGTGGGTTAAAGTATCATTGTCCTGTATACAAATAGTCTACACATTTATACTAACACGTGGAAGTTAGGAAATTCATTCTTGTAAATATTATATATTTAAAAAAGAAAATGATGAGTACACATATTATTTAAAATATTTGTTAACACCTATTTATTAATTTATTTTTCACCCATTATGGATTTTATCTACAAAGATTAGATATGCACATTTTCATCATCCCATCATCCCATTTTAATTTTAATTTTTTTACGGGTAACGGGTACCCGCAGATACAGATAGTATGATACTCATACCCGACCCGTTTATAAGCAGATATTAAAATATCCGCTATCCGCTACCCGCGGGTAATAAATATCTGCGAATATTAACTATCCATCACGAATTTTATCCGCGGATATCTGCGGGTACGGATATTTTTGTCATCCCTACATGCAGTGTGATTTTTTTTTTTTTTTAGACTAGTTATGTTATTTCTATATGTGTTTTGTGTGGTATATGAAGTAGAGTTATTCTTTTGATTTTTTTTTTCTATTCTTGTCGTTGGATGAAATTGAAATAAAAATGATAACATGTAGGTCTTTAGTTCCGAGTCTTAATATTCAATTAATATTTTTAATTAATAAATTAACTATCATTACATTTTTTCCACAATAAATAAATAATTACAACTTCGTCACCATATGCCATGCTGCGTTCTTCCACAGTCTACATCTTGTTTTTTATTTGTTAATTTATTTTCCATTTTTATTTATTTTATTGTAAACATTCTTATTCCGAGAGAGACCGGTGATTAATAGATATATAAATTAACTCAAACTTTCGCAGCAAACTATATAGATATATTTATAATTGGATACGTTTGAATTGAATTATATATCAATCAATTATTCTGGCTAATATTTATTATATATTCAACTAAAACTATTCCATTGATACTGCATCATGATTTATGTGAGAAAGACATCTTATCTAACCATCTTCATATATAATCAACATTCTTTCATATTCCTTCTATAAATCACTAAAATAATAATATTTTATAATTAATTAAAAAGTAGAGTTTAAATTTAATTTAACCTCACAAAATTGATTTTTAAGATTAATGATATATCTAGAACGTGAGACTAAACATTAATAAATAATCTTACAGTGATAAGGTCCAATAACAATAATTTAGTTAAAATAAACTTTAATCCGTAATTTTGATATATGTTAAAATATTGACTTTAAATCTAATTTAACTTTACAAAATTGATTTATAAGATGAAGTTTATATCCACTTCCACTTATATACCGTAAATTGACGTCGATACGGGTCTCCTTACCAATTCAATGAATTTGTGACATTTTTCATCTAAAGAACTTTGATGAAACCATAAATATAAAACCAGCAAAAGGAAAACCATATTGAAGAGAAATTGATTACGATATAACCAAATTATTAGAAAGATGAGATTAGTTTGTGGCGAGAGTTTGAGATTAGGGAATGAATGAATAAAGCCGAAAGAACATTTGCAAGGTTGTGTAGGTAGGGCGAAACAATGACTAATTCAAAGCAATAGTGGAAAGTTAACTCCGCCATGAAGAAATTTTCGCCAAATCTCTTCCAATATACCACAAAGGTCAAACACTCACACACATAATGACACATACCTTAGTTTAACTTCCCCTACTCTATGTCCCACCCCAAGATTCCAAAGTCTCTCTATTTAATCATATTTTCTTCATTGTTTATTGCATATGTTATAACTACACTCTTCATTGCTTTTTTAAAACTTCTCACCACCCAACCCCACTAATATTTCATCATCGTTTCTTCATCTTATCTTCTTATTGGGTTTCTGATCAAAAACCAAGGTGCAGCTTCTATGAGTTCTGCCATAACCAAACCTCCGACAAGTGAGTGTGACTCCTCTGAGGAGAGTGGTTGGACTAAGTACTTTGAGGATTTCCTTAACAATATTGATGATCACAAACGTTGTTCTGTGTCTTTCTCTGGTGTTGATAGCTACTCCACCCTCTTTGCCTGTGCTGCTGAGAAAATGTTAACTCATGATCACACCACGCAACCTGAGGAATCATGTTTCAGGAAGAGAAAGAAGATCAAAACTTCTTTAGTGGTTGATGATGCTTTGGAAGATACTGCAAGTTCTCCAGTCAAAGGCTCCAAGGTTCATTATTTTTCTTCTTTTCTTCTTCTTCTTCTATATGCATTAATGTCTTTTCTTTTCATTTAGTGAAAGTTAAGGTATACTATATTTATAACATGCTAGTAATTTTATAATTATTGGAGAACCAGTTTAACAAAGCAAAAGGGAAAGAAAAAATGGAGAATTTCCAGATTAATTAGATAAACTCAATGTATGTATAATTATTTTTTTACATTCTTGCTGTTTGGAAGAAAAGAAAAGATATTTGAAAAAAATTCGAATTTTGTGCTTGATTAATTGAAGGTTGGAACCGTTTACTTCAGAAATAATTATTATTCTATCTTTTTCCTTATTACCTTTCCTTCTTCAGACTCAGAAGCTTGATATCCATATACATGCATGTTGATTATGGAACTAAGTTAATGAACAATTTTAGTTTTTTTTTTTTTTTTGTAAGCTAATTGTTCTTTTTTGTTTTTGTAGGGAAAAAGAAATACCCCAAGAGAGAGAGATGAAAGTCAAGAACTGGGTTTCAGAAGGGACAATGACCACACAGAACTGAAGAAGAAAGGTCTTTGCTTAGTTCCTATGTCGATGATAGCGAAATACATTGGTTGATTTATTCTATGAAAAACGACCTAATATATATGCATTTGGGAAAATATCCATTGACACCCACAGGAAAAGAAAATGAATATGAATGTGCAACAAGAAAAAGGAAAATGAGAAAATTATGAACTCTTGAGTGTTGAAAATACTTATGAATTTCTCTCTCTTAATTAGTGCACATAATGGATAATCTTTTTTTTAAGGCAATATAATACTTGCCAGACAGCTAGAACATGTTCCATATATATTATGAATCAATCCAATCATTGTTTTCAAATTTATAAAGTCGTTTTACTTGTTTCCATTGGCATCATTTAATCTTTTACACTATCAATAGCACTTTTATATTTATTTAAGGAACATAAATCTATTATGAAGCAAACCCTATCCATTAGAAACTATTTGAATTGTAACAAAAGAATTCCGCCCTTCCGTATGAAAACTAACCACCCACAACTAGAATCTAAGAAGAAACATGTGAAAAGAGTGATAATAAGCTATACTTAACAACTATTTTATTTTATTTTCACAAAAAATTTTATTTTGAGAGAACTTAATTGTTCATCAATTATTATTTTTTTCATAAGTATTCATTAAAGTAAAATTGAGTAATATAAAAAAATAATATAAAAATTAAAAATTTTGTTTTATTGATTTCATCATAATTCAAGTTAATATGATCTGGGTCGAAGGTTAAGTCGATTCGGTCTTGTTCAAAGGTCGAGCTGATTTATCCTGGAACAAAGGTCAAATTAATTCGATTTGAATTGAAGGTCGAGTCGATTCGACTGGGATCGTAATGGAAAAAATAATTCGATGTGGGTTGAAGGTCGAGACAAATTGGACTGTCGAAGGTTAACCCAGGCCAAAAGTCAACCCGATTCAGCTCAAGCTGAAGGTTAACCAAATTCAGTCCAGGCTGAAGGTCAAGATGAATCTGATTCGGTTAAAAGGTCTAGCTGATTTGGCTCGGCTGAATGTTGAGTCGAATCAACCAGAACATGAGAAAGCCCTCGAAGGTTGTGATGTGTTTGTTGGGTCAAAGATCGTTATGGGTCGTGACGAACTATCTCGAGTCGTATGTCATGATGACTAAGCTCGGATCAAATATCAAAACAAGTCAATCCGAGCATAAGGTCAGGTCAAGTCATTCAAGCCAAAGGTCGAGACGAGTTGTCCCGATCCTAGGGTCCAGACGACCCAGATCGAAGATTAAGAGTATGGTCTCGATCACACAGTCAAGACGATTCAAGATGAGTTTATCTGAATCGAAAGTCAAGCTAAGTCGACGTGAACTAAAATTTTGACTTAAAAGAGAAGTTAAATTTTATCCAAACAAGAAAATTAAAACCTAAGGTATTCTAATTACTCCATCCAAACAAACTATTTTAAAAATAAAGAAAATTCAATTGTAAGTATTTCAAATTCTTAAAATTGTTAGAATTCCTTATCCAACAAGTTGAGTTTTTAACTTTGTAAAAATTGTATAAAATATTTATAAAATTTATGAGAGGATTTACAATTTTATCCCAATAAAATTATAATTTAATTGTGTGCTCTTATTTGTATTTTTTATGTGGGTACACTTATTCTAAAAATGATTATTTTTTAGGATAATGATATTTTGACCAACTTTTTTGACCCACTTTTAACCTACCATTTCAATCACCATTAGATTATCACATCACACCACTAAAAAAATCAAAATAAATACTTGAAGGGTGATTGAAGTAGTGGATTAAAAATGGATCAAAAAAATTGGGTCAAAATATCATTATCATATTTGATAAACAAAGTAGTGTTGCGTGTTATATCATGGGAGAAAGGTTGGTGTTGAATATTTTTATTTGTGCAATAACATTGTTATGTGTCACCCATGTCACGCCTTGTTGTTTGTGCTTCGTGTTGCTAATGGAGGATTGTAACAATGTTGCCACCTCCTTTTGGTATTGGGCAAAATCTCTCCAATTTTTTCTTGAGAACACTTAAAGAATAATGTTTTGAAATGATAGATGCATTGTTTATGACGCTTGGAATTGTTTTTATTGAGAAAGACAATGTTTTTGTCTATTCTTTCCTAAATTGATAAAAGAAATTGTGCTTTCAACTTGTTGTGACACTGCCTCCAATATTAGAAATCTTAATGGGTTTATGAGTCTTCTTCCATATATGTTGCAATTTACTCTTCAAGTATGAGTATGTCCATATTAGTACACTTGCCTCAAACACTTACTAGAAATACTTTCGATTCAAAAAAATCACAAATTAAAATTCTTCATTTTGTAGGAATATTAGATACCAATGAGTCATAAGACAATCCATATGAGAGATTATGATGTCACCTCAAATCTAAAATTTTAACATAATAAATTTGTAGGTTTTCTTCTTTATATATTATCAAATATTCTCATTTCTACTTAAGGTGAGACTAAGTCCCTTTCGCATTACATCTCTTATTGAAACGTAAAATAAGTTGTTTGTTTGTATGTCATATATATTTAATTTGAATATGAAAATCACTAATTTTTTTGAAATAATCAAAAGAATATATAAGATGTGGAGATGTGGAGATGTATGAAAAATCAAACAAAATTAAATAATACTATATGTCTAAAAAAAACTCTATATGTAGATTAAAGAAATCTATTTCAAGTTAAACTCTTCAAAGCTCAAAAACTATAAAGAGAAAAGAGGATGAAAATAAAAAGATCATTGCAGTATTTATCTGAATTGTGAGAACATTGTTTTTAAAGAAAATTTGTAACATATCTAAACAGACAACTAACTTTTGAATGCAAAATAAAGATTATTATAAATTTAAAAGTTTTTAATATGTTAATTAAATCAATAGACACTTTATAAATCAATAATACGTTAATTAAATTCACTTTGATAAAAACATTTACACAGAATAACAGTTAATAAAACTGATATCATGATATATTTTTTTAAAGGTAATACACCTTTTATTTAATTTTTTTCTACACCTACTTAAATATGAAACCGATAGATCTTCGGAATCACACAATCCAGAAAGATTTATATTTCAAATTATACCATCTAAAATATAAAATTAATATCGTAGATTGTAGATTTAATGACGATTTATCATACTACAATAATTGTCGATCAAGGAACCAGTGTACATAAAAAATAAAACTTTAAATATGACTATTTTCTTAATAAATAAAATCTTTATAGAACATAGGTTTATTAAATTTAATATTTAAATCTTGAAATGTTATTTTTAAAATTATGTAGCCAAATTAAAATTTTTAAAAATTACAAAAAAGAAGAAAATAGAAAAAAAATAAGGCGGGGATCCAAAATTTTCTGGGTTTTAGGGTTTCTAAAACTTTTCCTGTGTCTATTTCTTACTCGATCTTATTATAACCCCAACAAATAAATCCAACAAATAAACTTTCCCAAAAGAATATTGTTGGTATTTTAAAGATTGTGGAAGTGCAGGAAGAAAACATGGGTGCAGGAAGTAGTGGTCCAGAGGAAGGAACCATTGTGCATAAGCTCTCTCCCTACCGAGGATCTTTATGTTTTTTTCTTAGCCTAATTATTATTGAGTTTTTTTTTAAAGTATTTTGATATTATATGATTATATCAATTATCACTTGTTACATATTTTCAGAGTTCTAAAAGTTAGTATTTTTAAACTTCTGACACTAGAAATATTCAATCAGTACAAATTTGAAAAAAATAACTTTTCAACTACTTCTATGTTTTTCTTAATACAAGTAGTTCTCAATTGATTACTTTTAACTATGTACAGGTGTAATGTTAAAAAAAAATGGCTTAAAAAATTAAAATAACTACTGTTTTGGAGAAAAAAAATAAAATGTTAGAAACTATTTTGGACTCAGATAATTTATACATGACAAACAATAAAAACCGTTAAATTCAATTAAAAAAATTAAAGTTTAAAAGTTTGCGCATCCGGGGAATCGAACCCCGGTCAGTACCGTGGGAGGGTACTATGATACCACTACACCAGATGCACTTTTCGTTAGTTTTAAGCATGTAACATATAAATATATAAATAATTATTAGGTTCTAAAATTTTGGTTACATCTTCGGTTTTAAATTAAACTTCTATCCTCTTATAGTCTTTTTTATATAAACAAATTTACACCCCTTTAGTTTTTTAATCTCCCCTTTAGTTTTTTAATCTGATATTAATATTTATTATGTTTTCAATAAATAATATGCATATCTCTCACACTGAAACTCGTTTTTTTTTTTCACTTTATTTAAAAATACCTTATTTACTGAAACTAAAATAAAACTGATGGAAATTAAAAATTAACATTTTAAGATATAAAATAAAAAAACCTTTCGTAAGCAAAAATTAAAATTTACTTTTTTTATAAAGAAAATAATAAAGGTGAATGTCACTTTATTTAAGACAACATAAAGTAGGAAAGTTTTGTTATGTATTAAAAGATGATGAGATAGATATTTATTGAAAAATTAAGAAACATGTGATATTCACTAAAAACATATATTAAGTGAATTGTTTTAAAATTATAGAGATACAAATGCGATTTTCTGAAAAGTAAAATAAAATTAGAAAACATATGAGTGATATTTATTATAATTTTAAGCCATAGTATAAAATAAAATAAGACTGTGTAAACTATTTTTGGTATATTTATCTAAAAAATAATCCATTTGATCACTTTTATCTATTTCTCCTTTTACATTATATTTTTTCTAAATTTTGTCAACACACTTGATAGAATTAAAAAAAAAAACATAAATACGAGTCTAATCAAATACACGCGACATAATATGGTAAATTACTATTGTTTTTTTTTTCTCAAAAATAACTCAAATTTTGATTCCTCTTCTTCTTTTCCTTTATCTTCTTCCTCTCTTTGATTTTCTTCTTCCTCGTGCATCATGGTTATAACTTTTGGATAGCATTATAGGTCATATGAACAAGATTGCAAAATAAAAAGTCTCTCTCTTTCATTAAAATCCCAATCTTAACAATGTTGACTAAAAACAGTAGTTGACCCTTCATCTTTTTTACTTTTTGCACATATCTTAATGATGATAGTGCAAACCTCCACCCTATGCATGATGAGCAGAGTAAAGAGGAAGCTATTTAAGAACTTGCAATGATAATTTCAATACTCCTTTGTAATAAATCCACCATCAATAGTTTTAGAAATTAAAATTTTCAATAATGAAACTATAGTGAAAGTATAAATTAGGATATTAAAATTATAACAATTTATTTAAAATTTATATATATATATATAGATGCATATAAAAATAGTAAGGCATTCTAAAGTTTCAACTACTGCACAGTATTACAAAGGAAAAATGAAACATATAGAATATTTTTAAGTTAGTTACAAGGTATTCCAAATTTAGTCACATTTTATTGTATGATTTTTTTATACTTTTTATTTTGTAAAGGTGTTTTCTTATACTATTTTATTCGTGGGAAGTACTGAACACACAGATTTAAAATAAAAATGAAAATAAAAAATAAATAAAATATAATAATTTTTGCGCAAACTGAATGAGAGAGACAGAGTGCGCGGAGTTTTAGTTAGTATTGAAGGAAAACTCAACGGAAAAGCTAACAGTTGAAGCAAAAGTTCCTTCTCCTTCGATCTAATACCAATACATTTCCATTTGCACTCTCAAATCTCAATCCTTTGGGATTTGAGCTTTCTTCTATTCTCCTATTCATCTATCCTCCTCTTTCATTTTCCTTTCTATTTTCCTTAAAATTTTGCTTTCTCGCAACCATGATTTCCTCCAGCAAACTCAAATCCGTGGATTTTTACAGGTTAGAATCTCCTTCTCTTCGTATCTATCTCTCTTTTCTTTTCTTCCACAATCGTGCATTTCGTGTTTTTTTTTGGATCACCTTGTTTGTTCAATCTATCTTTATGTTGAATGCACGTATAAATCTTCAGCTGCAATGCCGGTGGCTCCATTAATTTGATCGTAAATGTAAACTTGTACTTATGGATTGCTTCATATAATGATTATTACTCTCTCTGTTGTTCGCTTTCTATACTTGGTTTTTCTTGTTTGTAGCGTAGCATTTGACTCTGTTTGTAGTGTAGCGGTAAATCAATTCAATTCGTTTTGCTTCTGTTATGCATTTGGCAAATGTTTTAAAAGCTGTTGCAAATGCAGTTTCGTCGTTTTCCGTGATATTTGGAATATTATTGATAAATGTGACAGATGCAGCCTCAATTGTGGTTGTGGACACTTCAGGAACCTTACATTGCAGTTAACATGGTCGTGGATTTATTTGTGAGTTGTGTGTGATTCGGGGAAATGTGCAGCATAAGAAGCGGTATTTAATCAGTGTGTGTATGTGAAAAATGGAGGCAAAAATACATATTAGTGAATGGAGGATTTAGTTTTGAATTTTGTTTGGGATGTGCAATGACCACTTTCTAGACGATGAGGATATAAATAATCCAAATGGATATTTGGATATTTGTCTCTATTAATAAAGACTTTTTATATGCATGAACCTTGTCAACATGTTTCACTTCATATACACGTATAAGGAATCATGTGTTTTTAACTTTTATTAGCGATGTTTCTGGATTTTCTCGGTGAGTTTAATTTTGAGATATTATACTATGAACCATGTGCTAGCTATCATCTCCGACAAAATATTGAATGTTTTTACCGGTAGGGAGAAGCCTTTTTAAGTACTGTGATGTGATACATCGTTGCTTACTGAAAGTGCTAAATGTTTTATACTGACAGTGACAATTGTACTAATTTAAAATTGTACAAGAAATGGTAGTATATGGAGTCCACTTAGTGTATTTGTTACAAGCAATTTAACTTTTAATTGTAAATGGTGAATATCCTGTGCCTTCTCGGAATTCATCTGGTATGTGTGAAATCATGGATTTAAAGAGAGAAGATGTTTGAAACTGAAAAGTAAGATATGTTTAATAATATTTAAATAAATTTTGAAAACGAAAAATTAAGGGCCTGCTTGGTTTGAAAAAAACTATTTTGTGTTTTTATTTCTTTCTTGTTTTTACAAACATTTAGAAAATAGTCATTTTGTTTTTAAGTTCAATCCTATTAATAAATATGTGTACGAAACGCTGAAAACAAGATTTTGTTTGTTTTCCTTGTTTCTTATGTAAATCTTTGGAAACAACAAATAAAGTAAAAACAAAGTGTTAATGTTGTAATTATTTGTGAAAAACTGAAAACAATAAATGGAAGCAGTAAACAAGAATTAAATGACATGTTATTCTTTGAGGGAGAGTGGAATAAGAAATTAAATTACTCAAGTAAAAGCATTCAAATTATATACGGGTATCCTTTGCTAATAAATATGTGCCTACTGTTTGTCTTCTGTCTGCAGAAAAATCCCAAGGGATTTAACTGAGGCTTCATTATCAGGAGCAGGGTTATCCATAATAGCAGCTCTCTGCATGGTGTTTTTGTTTGGAATGGTCTGTAGCTTTTACCACTATTGTTTATGTTTATTACATGTGAAGCCTTTTCTAGGATTGATATTAGGTCTCATGCCTCAATTTGGTTGTCAAAATTCATATTGATTTATTACATGCAACTGTGTTGCAGGAACTTAATAGTTATTTGTCTGTCAGCACCGCTACATCTGTTATTGTTGACAAGAGTAGTGATGGGGACTATTTACGTATAGATTTCAATATGAGGTAAAAGGCTAAATAGGCTTTTTCTATGTTTGTATATAGCTTCATTGTTTTTCCCGCATGGACTTCGTACACCGCGTAGAGCTTGTGCTGCATGATATTTGTATACCATCACTCTTGTTATCAAGAATGCGTGTAACTCTCCACTGAAAAATCTACGAAGGACACCTCTTAGGAGTTTGATAACTCAATCATTAAAATTTTGGTTAATTTGTTAAAGAAAATGAATTGTAATTTGACTTCTTATTAGACAGAAATATTTACTTCGAGAGGTTTACTTACCTTTTATTTTTCATGTAGTACACCTCTTTCTTCCTTTCAAGCTTCTTTTCAAACTGGAATTGAAGCTGAAAAACTGGAACCCTGTTTTAATTATTTTTATACATTTGATATTACGTGATGGTACATGAAAGTGGCATGAAATCAAGGGTTGCCGTTGTGATCATTGTGTTTTATATGTTTCATGATTTTTCTGAGTTTGTATAACTTGTTCAGTTCATATAGCAACTATAGCTATTTATCGTATTATTCTTACTATGTATGACTGTTCATGAACTTTCCTGTTCTCTATATATTGTTTCTTGCTGATGGCTTCAATTTATATTGTAGTTTTCCTGCCCTTTCTTGTGAGTTTGCAGCGGTTGATGTGAGTGATGTGCTGGGCACAGTAAGTTTCTATTATTTTCTTTTGATCATCTCTTACAAAAAACATTTATGCTTCTGGTTTTAGAAATTTCACTTTGGTTTTTTATTAGTTAATTAAATGTGTCATAGACTCCCTGAGTTTACCATAGTACTGTTAAACTGTCTGTCTTTAAGACAACAAAAGAATTAAAATCTCCATGTATTTATTAGTTCCATTTGTTTAACGTGATAAGTTCATATGTATTCATTGAAATTGAGTAGCAAAGAATTGGCTAAACATGAGGATACTATTCACGAAGATACATTGTATAATTTTGTGAATTCAGACCTAAGGAACCTGTAATTAACCACTAGAAAACGTTGTTCATTGAATCTTGTAGAAATTTCAGTTTTATTAAATAAAGATTCCTCTAACCTTCAGAACATTTGTTCATCAATAGATTTTCAAAATTCTATATGCCATATTTTCCCTTTAAATGTAAATCCAGGGCGCTGAAGTACTTCACATAGATTTAATACTTCTTTTTGCACTATTCCTTATGTTCCAAATGACAAAATCTTCATCTTTTTATGAATTGTATGTTTTCCTGTGCTTTAATTCCTTCTTGTCTCTGTTTGTTGATATTTAATCCTTGTCCTTAATTTGTGACCTCTTGTTTTCAGAACAGGCTGAATCTAACAAAAACAGTTCGTAAGTTTTCTATTGATTCAAATTTAAGAACCACTGGTCACGAGTTCCATTCAGAACCAGCTACTATCAACATAAAGCACGATAATGAAGTACATGAAGAATCCATTGGAGGTTCTCTTGAACTCACAACAGATAATTTTGATAAATATGCTCACCAGTAAGTGGGTTAATCAAGAAATTCATTCATTTTTATTTATTTTTATTTTTTTTTGAGTTTCAGCTATATTAGAGATGAATAGTTCTTTCTCTCTGATGTCTGGGACTGAACAGTATTTGTGTACCATTAACCCCATTCTGGATAACCTTTTGGCAGGTTTCCAATTACAGTTATTAATTTTTATGCTCCTTGGTGTTATTGGAGTCAAAGATTGGTAATTATTTTATCTTCATTTCTTGTTCCTCATTAGTTCAACATTAGTTCAACAAATAAGGGGTTCCTCTTGTCTTTATAGTTGTCTAAATCCATTAACTTTTCTATTTCTATTATCAATAACTTTTATTCCTTAAGAAATAATCGTTCGGTTAGGTAAGTAGGGGTAAGGGCTAATTTGAATGCTTACTGCAATGCAACCTCATCATCAAATACACTTTAATGGTGACTAATGCAACTTCATGCTGCAGAAGCCTAAATGATATGGCATTGCAAGGGTGTAAGTGCTGCATAGTGCATGTAATCTGCATATATAATATGATTGATGAATTACTAAATTGTGATGAAAAAAATCATGTAGAAGTTGTTCTGTTTAACGTTTAAGTTTTTATGTGACACTTTCGTCATCTGTTTCCTTTCAGAAACCTTCATGGGAAAAAGCATCTAAAATAATTAGAGAGAGGTACTTCAACTTTTACGGTGTTTTCCTCAGCCCTAGAGATTACACTTTTATAATTTGATTACGATTGCCTTTTTATGTAGATATGATCCCGAGACGGATGGTCGTATTGTTATGGGGAGGGTAGATTGCACTCAAAATGGAGAATTGTGCCGGAGGTACCTTTTTTAAGAACTCAGTTTCTTACTTGCAGCTGATTATCTCCTTGATCTTTCTGTAGTGTTTATTGATAATTTACGTTTTCTATCGTTCATAATTTTACTGAATCGTATGTAGATGATTTTGAAAGTTTTTGCGTGGCTGAAAGTAGAGAGATAATATATTTATAATAAGGCAGTTACGCTGATGTATTGGTGAAAACAATGACTAAAGATTTAACGTTCTGCCGAAGAAAATAGGAAGAAAACAGGGAATAACTCCTTATTGTTTGAAAGCTCACGTAAATTAGAGATACAGTAAAAATAAGGTCAAATATGATTTTGTTAAAATTGAAATTAATCATTTTCGAAATTTTCACCTAATTTTATTCTCAAACTTTATCTTTTAATTAAATTTTGTTAAACTTATTTGACATTTTAAATGCGTTTCTCAACTAATATTGAAGTAAAAATATGTCAATTAACATAAACAACTCAAATATTATCATGAAACACATTTGAAATATCAAATTTTTGCTTTACTAGCTGATTTCTAGAGTTAAAATAAGTTTAAATCTTAAAATTTAAGACTTGACATCTAACATTGTTCCCCTGGGGTTTGAGTATTTTGGACGATGCGCAATACGTTATGTGTAGGCATTAGAAAACAGACTTGATTTTTCAATTTTAGTATTTTACCAAACTTAAAATTTCCTTTTGATTTTTTTTTTTACCAAAGTAGGGTAATTTCTTTTTGAGATTATCAAAATGGTGCAAATTTAAAAAAAAAATGAAATTTAGCAAGTCGTGTCAACTTGGTTTGAATTCATATCGAAAAGACCGTGCCATGCCGAAGCCATAAGCGATTTAATATTAAACATTGAATTGAAATTAGATGCATTATGAGTCTACCAACCACAATAGAGAGCGGGGACAGAAAAAAAGAGACGGGACAATAATCTCTTTAAATCTTAATTATTTGATGTGCTACTTTGATCACAAAACCTAGAGCTCAATCCCTTTATACTAATCATATTCCTACTATATGGGAACCAATTCTAAAAGACTATCAAAGATATGATCAGTATAGCATTGGATATTTCCATATAGTCTAACAAAGGTATTCGTTCTTTTGTCATATCATGTAATGTATTCTGTCATTGCATCCGGGAGGTTAGAATCATGTCAAGTTTCATGGATTATGACCAGAAAATCTTATGATATAAGTTTATAGATATGTGCTTATCTTACTATAAAGATGGAGATGAGCATTGGCCATACTTATTAATTGAGCTTGATTGAAAGTAAACGTTTGTCACTTTTGCTAACTTTTCTATTTTTCCTTGTCTTTTTTGGTATTCATTTCCATATCCAGCCATCATGTACAAGGGTATCCTTCAATTCGTATCTTTCGAAAAGGAAGTGATGTAAGGTAATAACAAGATCTCTTTTTACACTTTTCTTTTTGGGAAACATAATATGCATGCGATTTTTTGAGGTATTATATGCTTGTTTATTTGCTCAAATCTTGTCTAGAACGGGAATAATGATCAGAGGCCAATGGTAATGAAAGAAAATTTGAGAAAATGCAAGGATGTTTGTTTGGAATAGGTGGACCGGCTTAACTTTAGAAGGAAGATCATATGGTAATTTGTGATGTGAGTCATGTCCTATAGTAGTAATGAAAGGTAGTTTGGCGCTGCTGCTGACACTTTCCTTCTTGAACGTCGTAGCAGTGAATAATTCTATCTGTAGGCAATCTCAATTCTACGAAATCTACACAATCAATATCTAGATAGCTATTGTTTATGTACATTCGGAATATTGAACCTCTTTGGTCTGTGATTGGGGTTTTAAAGTTTTAGATTTCTGATAATATCTAGTCATCTTCTTTCCTATTTTCAGGAGTGACCACGGCCATCATGACCACGAGTCCTATTACGGTGATCGCGACACAGATAGCCTAGTCAAGGTAAACATATATGTAGTTTAAAAATTAGCACTATCTGAATCGAATTTAACATGAAAGAATCCACCCAATGCTTTTTAATGTAATCGAACATCACCTCTTTACCATTAGAGTGAAACATACCTGATATGAAGTATCTCATCTGCAGACTATGGACAATTTAGTGGCGTCTATCCCTTCAGAATCTCAGAAGTTAAGTTTGGGGGATAAATCCAATTTTGCGTCACATAATAAAAGACCAGCACCATCAGCTGGGGGATGTAGAATTGAAGGATATGTGCGTGTTAAGAAGGTAAACTTCTGTATGGTTACATTAATCTTTTACTGTAATGTAAAAAAACTCCAGTACTTTCTTGTTTTAGGTGTGAGGATGAACTAACGATCACATTGCTCTGGAAATAACTGACACATTTGGTTCCTAACTAGTTTTTAAATTGTCTTTTTGCCTTTAATAGAAGCTATTATTTTTAATATTAAAAAAAAGTTGTACAGTGGATATGACCTCCTGTTCTTTTAAAAAATATACATATATTATGCTGAAATAAGCTATTTTGCTCTCTGCAGGTTCCTGGAAACTTGGTCATCTCAGCTAGATCCGATGCCCATTCCTTTGATGCTTCTCAAATGAACATGTCACATGTCATAAACCACTTATCTTTTGGAAGGAAAGTGTCACCTAGGGTTATGAGTGATGTGAAGCGCTTGATACCTTACGTAGGTAGCAGCCATGACAGGCTGAATGGCCTATCATTTATCAACACACGTGATTTAGGAGCAAATGTTACTGTAAGTTAATGTTTAACATAAAAAGCTCTAACTCGTTATGGTTTGTATCAGCATATTTGATTATTAATGGAGAAGTTAATAGGCCTCTGCATCTGCCAGAGTAAGATGCGGTAGATATAGGATGCCCAGGGTGTGATGAAGTTCTATTCATTTTTTAGACTATAATACATATTATTCTCTATAAATTGCATTCCAGCACTTCTCCTTGACTCATAATCTGGGCATTCTTTTTAGGAAAATGATACTATAATAACTAAATTTTGACAACTTTATTTTACAACCTGAGTTGACATCTTTTAAGTGGCTTTCCATTTTTTTATTTTCTCATTATCTCTATATTCCAAAATCACTTAAAAGATGTCAACTCAGGTTGTAAGAGAAAGTTTTCAAAATTTAGTTGTCATAGTATCATTTTTCTTTTTTCTATACACTACTGACTGCTGCTAGACTTCTAGAATTAAAAAATACAGAAATAAATAAAAGCTTTACTCTCCTATGCATGGTGAAGTATATCACTGATTTCTAAAGGCCTCTAATCTTCAACCTTCTTAACTCTTTGTTTTGCTATCTAAAATGTGTGAACTTGTTGAACCTAAATGTGTTTAGTTTTGGCATGCATCTGTAGTCTCTGTTTGAAGCATCCAAAAGGATAACAAATGAAAAGAAAGCAACATGGAGGTGGAGGCAATAAATCCATTTATAATATATAACACAACTTCTAGTAGAATCTAATCTTTGGGTGACTTTAGACATGGTTATTACCTTCATGGATGTTTGATAACTACAGAAAATATGAGCGCATCTGCGATGCTTGGAGATTGATTTACACATTTATCTGATATCTGTGGCTACAGATGGAGCATTACCTTCAGGTGGTTAAAACAGAGGTGATAACAAGAAAAGATTATAAATTAGTTGAGGAGTATGAGTACACAGCGCACAGCAGTGTGGCACAGAGTTTACACATTCCTGTTGCTAAGTTCCATCTTGAGCTCTCCCCCATGCAGGTCTGCAAATGGATATTATGGATTTGATTAAGTTTCCCCTTTCTTTATAATTTTCAGTTGGTTTACATGATAGTTTTTTGTGAGCAGGTCTTAATAACAGAAAATCCGAAGTCCTTTTCTCACTTCATTACGAATGTCTGTGCTATTATTGGTGGTGTTTTCACGGTTTGTATCTCATATTGTGGTTCAGCACCTGTATTGTCCTCTTTTTGTATGGTTGACGAGTCTTCTCTGTGGTTTTCAGGTTGCTGGAATTTTGGACTCCATTTTGCACAACACTATTAGACTAATGAAAAAAGTTGAGCTTGGCAAAAATTTTTGATAGATAGCTGTTGACAATTTATTATAGCATAGGACTGTTGATTTCGCCAGATCCACTTTAGCGAGGAGGTCTTTTGGCAGATTGTTATCTATGGATCCACCATAAAGCATACAAATATAATATTTTTTAGTTTTTTATTCAGTTAAACGATCATTACATGGATTGGGAACTCCATAAATACATCATGTATTTGCCTCCACTAATTTCTTGTACTGTTATGATGATAACTTAATGTTGCTATGATATTAGATTATTAATGATTTTGAACGTGAAATTGGGACTAAATTGATTTGATTAAATGTTTACATGAATGAATGAATGTTTAAATGAACAATTTGACTTGCACCTGTGCCACCTAAGGTTTGTGTTTGGTTCTACAATATTAGAATACCTAATCTGAAGTTATGAAAAATGTAATACTTTTTATCCAAATATCTGAAGTTACATGCAAGATTACACACACGAGAGGGATAAATTTACGACAGGGATTAATACAACATTATGTATTAACTATGTTATCAATTTGGTTAAAATGTTCTTTACTGTTTTTTGAATGTTAAAATCTTGAGTAAACAGATATTTTTCATATTTTATAAAATTATAGAAATTCTAAAAAAAAAATTAAATTTCAATAAATTTTCTTTATTTTTAAAAGCATTTCATTGTCATTCTCTTTTATATTACACGAGTCTTTAATTTTATAAAAGAAATCACTATAATGGTGAAAAAGCAAAGTGGAAGGGTGTAAGTCTAATATGAAAAAAATATCTATATTATTATCATCGTAATTTACTCAAGAGTTTTTACCGAAAGTAAAAGCTTTTCCTTTTCATTAAATTTTTATTAATTATTTTAGATAAAATTTAATTTAGCTAATTTTTTATTTATTTTGTATTCCTTTTTAGAAAATAGTAGTATAAATAAGTCTTTGACTTTTATACTTTATTTATTCAAAGTAAAACAATCATAACTATAATAAATAAATTATTGATAAAATATGAAGATGTGTTCTTTTAGGGATCCCTTAACAATCCAAAATAAACATTTCCATTAGATACGGACTAATTTCGTTAATCTAGCATATTTTGTGACTCTATTACAACTAAAAATAGCTTTACTTTATTTCAAGATCAACATGTATACATCATACTTTTACAATCATCAAATAAGAAGCACACAAAAGGGTACATATTTTGTCAGCTTATTTCTCAGTTTTCACAAACAAATATCAAACAGCATCCCAACTTCGGAACAAAGTTCAGTTTAATAACACTGAACTCAAAGTATATAGGAATCCATAAAAGAAAAAAGAAAAGAATCTGTGGAAGAAAAAAAAAAGTAAAACTAAAAAAATTATACTCAACCACTCATACAACAACATCATACACACTCCACTTAGAAAGAAAAAACCAGAACTGAGGCCATGAATAATGCTCCAACAGAACCAGCAAAACTGACCAGAATTGAAGAAGCAGCATTGTGAGGAGGAGAAGGAGGAGAAGGTTGATCAGTAACAGGAGCTGGAGCTGGTGTTTGGTCAGAGGGTGGAGATGGTGGAGAAGCAGTATTTTGCTGAGGAGGTGCTGCCCCTGGAGATGGAACCTGTTGCTGAGAAGGTGCCGGGGATGGAGCTACTGATTCTGTTGTATACTGAGAAGGAGAAGGTGAAGGACTTGTTTGGTTGGTGTATGTGTTTTTGTTGTTCCTGTCAGCCAGAACAATCACCACCAGTTTCTCATTTTTCAGACAGTTGTTTTTGTTTCCACTGATGAAATAGTGAGGCCCTGATTGGTTGAGCTTGATGACTGTGTGACCGTCTGAGAATTTTTCATTATATGCATCAGTGTTGCAACTCTCATAGTCCTTGCTACTTACTTGAATCACTGAGTCTTTGCCAGAAGGGTAATTGAACACTGCAATTGAACACTTGAATCAGAAAACCATAGTTTTTTTCTCTCATGCCTTGGATTGAAGTTAAAACCAATGAAAACATGCTTAATTTTGAACAGAAACTTACCTAAGGAGTCTCCTATTTGAAATCTGCTCTTTTGAGCCCATTGACTGTAAGGGTTAGAATTGGGGTCACTTGGCACACTCCAACCCTTTTGGCCTCCAACTATGAATTCATAGGCACCACAGTGGTGCACCATGAGCAAGAGACAGAAGAAGAGCAAGGCATGAAGCACTTCATTGGACCTTAAAAAGATGGTGGCCATTGAGAAGAGGCAAGTGGGTATTGCACAGAAAATGGTGGAAATGTTGGAGATAGAGGGATGCAATAAACTGAACCAACATCATGGTTTTTGTAGGCATCAGATGCATGTAAAGTTTACAAAATGTGGCAGTGAAGCTTTTGAAACTTTTTCTTATTCTCTGCTTCTTTGGGTTACTTTGGTTCTGGAGCAAAGCATAAGTTCTCTTTCCTTGTTAGGAGTTGTTTCTTTGAATCTTTCATCTTAATGTATCAACGTGCATCCATTTATACTTTGCTTATAGACATCCTACTTTTATGTGTATAAAAATTCTAGAAAAGCTCACCTCCTATATCTTATTTCAAAATACCAACTTCAGGGAAATTATAATACCCTCAGTAACAGGGTAATTAAGGGGATTATTCGCTAAGATTTGGTATTAATGAGTAATGAGGAACTTATAAGATCATCTCTTCATCAAAATAGTTTGGGGAAGAATGTGTAGCCTTTGTTGGCAAAAGTACCATTTTGTTTTTAAAAAATTTTCTAAAGTATAATGATATTTTGACTACTAAATTTTGATAACTTTTTCTTATAACATTAAGTGTCATTTTCTAAGTGGCTTTGAAATATTAAGAATGAAAAAATAAAAAAATGAAAAATCACTTAAAAAATGTCATCTGAGATTGTAAGAGAAAATTATCAAAATATAATAGTCAAAAAATCATTTTTTTCTGACATGGTGTAAGTTTTAAAAAAATTATAAAAAATGATGTTATATCAATTTGGTATTACTTCATTATGAAAAAGGTGTGTCAGATTGGTATACTTCTACATTCATTTCTGGTTAGTATATTTTTTTCTTTCTATTTGTGTTGTTTTGTGTTGTTGTTATTTTTATTCTGTTTTGAATTTGTGTTCTAGTACACCCAATAAGGGGTTGGAATCGGAACAATTTTATTAGAATTAGAAATGTGTTTCTTTTACCTGGTTTTGTTTTTTAGTACTTTTAGATTTACAAGTTCTGAGTTTTTTTTTTCTTTTTGCATATATCTTGAGGAGTAACTGATGTTTTTTACAAAACTATTAATTATATTATGATTTAATCTTTTGGTGGATAATAGATTAATTGTAGTATGATTCAAGGTTGAGTTTTTTGTAGAAAAATAATTCAAGTTTCGAAAGAAAAAAAACTTACTATCGAGTTTAGAAGAGCAATATTTTATTTTTTTAATTATTTTTATTAATGATTAATCTTAAAATAAACAACTTTGCAAGTTTGTGAAAAAGTTGTGACTTAAGAACAAAAAAAAGACTTGCGACTTCAAGATACTGCAAGTCTACTATTGAGTTTATATATTTATCTTTAGTAGTATTTTATATATTATCATTTTTTATTTCATATAAAAATATATAAATATGTTAACTAGAAAATTTGAATCAGGCTATTTAAAGATGGTAAAAGAAAAGAAGAATTGAGATTTTAATTGTATAAAAAGGAGCTATGAACAAAAAAGAGCAAATGTCTTGTGTATTTCTGTGTATAGATATTTCATTTTTGAAAGATAAATACTTAAACCTTGAAAAATCTTTAAAACATGATAATTTGTTGGATATTGACGAATTTGATTTAATTTCAGAATAAAAAATCTTAAGAGGAATTATAGGTTTGGAAAATGATAAAACAATTGACATTCTTAATTATATAAAAAGAACAAATTTTTTTTCAAATGCATATATAACCTATAGAATAATATTAACAATTCTAGTGTCAATTGTTTAAGTCGAAAGGAGTTTCTCAAAACTGAAGATAATAAAAATTTATTTAAGATCAACAATGTCTCAAGAAAGATTAAATGGATTAGTCCTATCACACCTATTGAAAGAGAAATGTTAAATGAAATTAATTATGACAATTTAATAAATAATTTTACATAAAAAACTTAAAAAATAAATTTTAAATAAAATGCCTCATTTTTTAAATTTATTTTGTACCTCCAAAACCGTTGAGTCGTCTCAATAGTATAAACCAATTTAAAACATAATTTAATTTATGGTTAGTGACATGATACAATGAAAAAGCATATGGCATATGTTTTAAAGTTCGAGAACAATTAGACTATGAAAAACACAACTTCTAAATGATAAGAGAAAGTTATAAATATGATGTCAATATGTCATAAAGAATAATCTCAAACTCATGAATCTTATAAAAAAAAATTAATAAATTTATTTTCAATAATTGGACTTAAATTATTTTTACACATAAATATCAAAATAATTTTTTTACTTTTGTAAATATATATTTATTTCAAGTGCTTCTCGTAACTCAATAACAATTTTAGTATAACGAATTATTTTATGAATATTATCACCCAAAACACTTAAAATATGTTTATATTAAATATCTTTAGCAGAAACATGTTTTAGAAGTAAATAAGATGTTAAAACATCACTTAATAGAAAAGAAAAATTAATAATTTTATATATAAAAAAATAATCCTATTTGACTTATTCAAAATTTCATTTGATGTTGCTAGTATGAAAAAAAAATTATATTTCTTAGGCTTAAATGAAAGTGACCTAAACATATTTATGACAAGCATATTATATAATATTGTCTCTTACTTTTTAATAAAAAAATTAATGATGAATAAAGTAAATGACATTTTTCTTATTAATAATGTTAGAAAAATAATAATAATAAAAATACTAATAAATATATGAATAAAAAAGATTAATCACTTAATTAATAATAATAAATATGGATAATTGTAAAGGAAAAAATAAGTATTAAGAGTCTGGATTGAAATATACATGTTGTTGCTTTTATAGATAAAACGCTTTCATTGATTACAACAAAACAACATAATATACGTTTGTCTTTCAAAATATAATAACTTTTTAGATCAATCAAGTATAATGAAAAATTTATGAATTTTAAGAATATCAATAGTTTAAAAATATAATATAGAATAGAAGATGAAAAACACTTTTTATGCGATGTTGTATGTATAGGTACATGGGAGTAAATAATAATAAATTTTATTAAAATAAAATAGTGTTAAATCTTATTAAACTAAAATAAATGTGATAAAGTTAAAATTTGTTTAGCTATAAATATTATTAAACTGAAGTTTTTTTTATATAAGATGTTAGTTGTTAGTATTATGTTAGAAAAAAATGTTAATGCATATTCTCTTCCACCCTTCATAATTACTTTATAAATTCTTCTTCCATGACATGAGTAACAGTATAATAATTTATATATTCCCAACTTTATTTCATTATTATTAATATTTCCTTAATTTCTCTTGTTTAGAACATTTTGCTATACTTGGTTGTATTTTTGTGATTTTAGAAAAAACAAACTGTTTGTGGAATAAACTAGTGTTATAAGATGAAATGGGGGCAGTAGTTTGGCTATGTGATTAAGGCAATTTTGGTGTCCTTGAAAAAGCTTAAAAAAGAGTTGTCTTTTTTTTTTAAAGACTTAAACTTGATTCAACAGGTACAATGAAGAAAATTGTTTTTTAACTTTAAAATGGTGTTGTTTTGTTTGGAGAATGTGAATCTTAAAGTCAATTAATTATTAAAAAATTGTATTGGTTTTATTTTCCTTTGTCCATTTTTTTTTTATATTTTCTAAATGTTATGAAAATTTCTCAAAATTTGTAAGTTGTTTCAAATCTTTTAATTCTTATGATATAGATTTATTAAAATATAAATTATAAAATCTTAATCACAGTTTTTTTTTTTTTAAAGTCATGACATTCTTTAGCCTTTTAAAATCTACATGAATTTTTATTAAAATTTCAGTTGTAAGGCATCATACAAAAAAATATCTATTTTTATGCTTCAAACCAGAGGTGTCAAAATGAGTTGGAACCCGTGAGCCAACCCGACTCACCACGGGTTCGGGTTGGGTTGAAATTTTTTTTACAAATTTCAATACGGGTTGATTTTTGACCTGATTCATCTAGAACCCAGCTCACCCGGGTTGAACCCATGGTGAGCTGGGCTCACCAACCCGCTGATAAAAGGATCATACAAGTGTTTTTATTAAGTTGGACTTTACATTTGGGTCATGTTAGGTTATTTTTTTAGCCAACACATAAATTATTTGTATTTTTTTAATTTTGGTTTGTATTTGTATTGTATTAAAGTTTATTTAAATTTTAATTAAAATTATAATTTAGTTTTGACTGAAAAAAAATAAAAAAATTGTATTTTTTTAATTAAGTGAACCCGTGAGTCAACCCGTTTGACCCGCCAACCCATGGTGAACCACGGTGGGTTCGAATTTTTTTCGTTCGCTAAAAAGTGAGTAAGGTTAGATTGACTCACTAAATCATCAACCTATAATGGATCGAGTCGGATTAAACCGTGTTACCTATTTTGATAGCTCTACTTCAAACTATTGTTTGTTGTAGTTTCTTGTATTGCCAAGTTTATAAAATTTATTTATAACTACATAATCATATTTAATTAAGAACGTTAATTCCTCATCTTCCATCATTAATGTATTTTCAGGATCTTATAATCTAAAGTTAACTATTATTGTTACTGTATGATTCTAGAATTCTAAAATTGTGTCAAGAAATTGATTTGATTCAGATTATCTAAAACCTTCTAGAAAAATGGAACTAATGTGAATGTGAAAGTTGTTTGGTTGATTTTTTATTTGACACAAAAAGTTTATTTACACAAAATCCAATTTGTGACTGCTCCTTCTGTTATTGACGTATTGACTCTGCTCAATTAAAGACCAATTCAACTAATTAGCCACCAACTTCCATAATGCAACTCTCACTTTATTTTTAACCCTAAAAAAAAATTCCAATTTAAACCCTTATAATGACAACTTCCAATTTTTGAAAGTGAAATTATAACTTGGTAAATATTATTTTAAATAAATGAGTGAAATATATTTACACACACTCATTTTTTACACTTTATTAAAGTTAAAATATAATCATACATTATAAATTATTCCCTCTTTTTTCAAAATTTGAAGTCTATTTTATTTTATATTTTTTCTTATCATAAAACATTGAGAACATTAAGCATATGGTAAACGCAGGTTACACAACGTTTCTGAGAAAACATGGAAACAAAAGAGTAAAAGCAAAACTGAACGGTAAAAGCAGGTAAAAAAGGATGAGAAAAAAAGAAAATAGAAAAGGTAAGATTATTCAACGTTTCTCAGAAAACATATGAACATAAGAGTAAAAGAAAAAATGAACGGTAAAAGCAGGTAAAAAATAATGAGAAAAAAAAAAGAAAAAGAAAAGGTAAGATTATCGGGTGTAAATTTAAGCATTAAACGGGGAGAATGCGGAAAAGGGTTGATGAAACTTTGGGAGTCTTCGGTTCTTCCTATTCCACCCTTTTTGACAGGGTATTGCTACCTTCCTCTAACACCATGCCCACCAACAACCAACCCAGAATGCCATAACATTCCAACAATTAAATAAACACAAAAAATTAAAAAAAAATCATTTTTTTTTTGTTCCGTGTAGCTTTTGGAGCTGGATTCTCCTTGAATTCTTCGTTTGACTAGTTTTTGTTTCTGGGTTTGTTTGATCTTTTCAAAGGGTTCCAGCCCCTGCCTGCTGACAAGAATTCTTCAGACCAAAAACTGTTACCTTTTTGCTGCTCGTGTATCCCTTTTGCTCGGTTAACTGGGATGTGGAGAGATCCGGGAGTTTCAGCTGATTCTTTCTATGAAATCCGCCCGGAATGTACTGATGTTCCCATTTCTCGATTTAAAATCAAGGTTTGTTTTTTTTCTTAATCTTTTTCTTTTTCTTTTTTCCCCGTTATTTGGTTTGGTCTTGTGTAATTTGTTAAGGGTATCTTTGTTTGTTTGTGAATGAGAAGTATTTGGTTGATGGGAATTGATGTTGGTCTAATTTGAGCAATGCATATGAATTTGAGGTTTTGTGAATGGTTTTGGTCATTTAAGAATGTCAGGTATACACACACATGGCTTGACTGCCTCTGTAAGCTACATGAGCTTGTTAAGTGAATAACTGGAAAACAAATTTGTTCATCTGAGGGATGCGGAATTGTTGACCTTTAGGAAGTTTTCGGCAGCGGTTATGATGTTGGTATTTTATCAATGGGAAAGGAGTGCTTGTTTTACAGCTTTCAGCAGGATAGTGTGTCATTTTGTTTTTTATGTATTTCAAATCAGTGATGTTTAATAAATGAAACTTGGTTCAGTTAGAATCCTGATTCTTAAACTAGTTGTTTGGAAAAGAAGCACTTAGTGAGCCAGATCGCCAAGTAGAATTTGATTAAGTGAAACACTCATTGTATCAATATTTCCATATTGCTTTTTGCTGCAATAAACAATGCAGCGTTTGGGCTTGTTATTAACTGCTTGATTGCTCAATTCACATATAATTTATCTGAGAATTAAATTTGAGTATGGATAAAATACACTTTTTATTTTATAACGGATCATGACTGATGCCATCTGAGTAATTGTCCTTGTTGTCCTTTTTATCATATGAGACATTAAATAAAATAAATCAGTTATATGTTTCTCTACCTCAATGCAAAAGTCATGTGCCTTATTGTGGTTCTATGGCGTATTTGGCTGGAAAGAAACACGATAATCTTTACTAGACATTGTTTGTCCCGATTCAAGTTTGGATCAACTAGTTTTTCTCACTTCTCCATCATGTTCTGCCCATGGCCATTTTTTGTTTCATTCTTTAACTTTTTTTTATTTGGGAGTGGGTCAGGGGTCTCTTTTAGATCTATGGAGAGATTGACATGTTTGTGTTGTATATTACTTGTTTTTAGCTTTTGTCTTTTTTCCATTTATGTTTGGTTGCAATTTCTTGATCAAATAAGAAGAGAAAAGGGTAATCATTTGCCTTCAGCTGAGAACTAGTACAGTTAGTTGAATTTCTAATCTCGTGATACTTATACAATGTTCATTTATTTTGAACTTCTTTTTGTTATGTGGTCCAGGCTGGTAAAACACTAAGTGCAAGAAAGTGGCATGCTGCATTTACTCAAGAAGGGTATCTAGATATAGGCAAGACTCTAAGCCGAATCTACCGTGGGGTAATTGTTTTTTTATAGTTAAAATGCTGGTTCAATATGTTTGAGGATATGGAAATTAGTCTGTCTCCTACATTCCGTAATGGTGTAGTCAGTGCCATGGGGAACTCTGGCTGGCTGGAAAATATAAGGTTATCTGTTTGTATGGTTGAACTGACTCTTGGAATCTAACAGAACTTTTTGGTATGAGTATAATTTGGTTCTCTTTAAAGCATGAGATTCCATTATCATGGCTGAGATTGAAGTATACAGACAACTAATTATCAGAAATAAATTAAGCTGGCCAAGTTCTGCCAACTGCAGATTTCAAGATATTGTTGATTGGGATAAAATTGAAATTCCTTTTTCCATATATTCTCATATGCATTCTTCTTGTGAAACATCTTCCTCCTTTTTTTCCTGAGCTGAGCATTGATGGTTGCTTTATTAAAATTTTTGAATCAGGGAGTCCATCCATCTATTAGGGGAGAAGTTTGGGAATTTCTACTTGGTTGCTATGATCCCAAGAGTACATTTGAAGAAAGAGAACAGATAAGACACCACAGAAGGTTACAAATTTTCTTGTCTAATGGTTTGTTTTATAAGAATCCTCTTTTTCAACCTTATTACTGTCACAGCATCCTAAAACATTCAAATTTTTTATGATGTTTCACTTCTCTGCACCACATGCTTGAGATGAGCCTTAAAAGTTATGACAGTAATTGCTCCCTTGTCTTTTAATAACATCAGTACTTTTTGTGGTATAAAACTTCAGTTGCTGAATTCCAAATCTAATAGATCCTTACTTGTCTATCACTTTTACTTTTTATGTTATCAGAATGCAATATGCTACACTTAAAGAAGAATGCCGCCAATTGTTTCCTCTTATTGGAAGTGGTAGATTTGTCACAGCACCTGTTGTTACTGAAGATGGTATGCCAATTCAAGATCCATTGGTTCTGAAAGAAACAAATGCAGCCAAGGGATTGGCTGTACATCATCAAGATAATAATAATTCAAGTAGGATTGCTCCAAATAGTTTACAGAAGGTGACAGACAAGATAGTAGTCCAGTGGCTGTTAACTCTCCATCAAATAGGTTTGTAAATAATTTTTTTTCTTAATACACTGTCTGTTATCTTTCATATATTATATTTTATCTAATTTTTCTGCATGTAATCTTTAAGTTTTATGCAGAACCCTGCCCCACAATTATTTTCTTCACATGTCCATTATGCCTGAAATGATTTGTCGTACAGATTCAATTTGATTTGTGTGGCATATGGGTGGAATGTACAATCTATTATGTTGTGAAAGTTTTCTCATGCAATAATATAAGACCCAATTGCTAAAATATAATTGACACGGCAAATAACATTTCTCTTATACTTACATTTCAGGTCTTGATGTGGTTCGCACCGATAGGTCATTAGTTTTTTATGAGAAACAAGAAAACCTGTCAAAACTATGGGATGTACTTGCTGTTTATGCTTGGGTAGATAAAGACGTTGGCTATGGTCAAGGTGGGTCATACATATTTGGCATATTTTGGACATTCTGTTTACAACATTTCCTACATAAGAACTTCCAGAAGATAAAAAAAGTGAAATTGGTTTTCTACAAGTCAAAATTAACTTGTGCATAAATCAAATTCTAAAGTTTTATCATATAGCTTTTTTAATTTTAACTTGTAGATGAACTAATTTTAAATTATGGAGAAATCAAATTTGTTTTTTCTTATTTATCTCTTCTAAAAGCTCTTATAAATAGCCTTGTTCAAATAGACCCATAGACCAATAATAATATTTAGATATTCCTATCTGAGATCATACCTTAATACTCATGGTAACTTTCCGTGACAGTGTATTTTTAGTTTTTGAAATAGCTTAGCAGTTCCTCTGGGTATTTAGACAACTGTTTTTTAAGTGGTCGGTCAAATTAAAGCCTCTTCATTTTCACTATTGAAAAAACAAGCAGAGAAATCTGTACTCTGAGAGAAGAAAACACCAACTTGGTTTATGGAATGAATTTAATAAATAATTGAGACATACTGCTTCATATAATAGTTTATCTTCTGTTTTTCTTGCGATCAAGCAATAAATGTTTGCTAGCCACCATTTGCAACTAACCTAAGCTTTCAGTTTTAACATTTTACAATTCTGCGCAGGAATGTGTGACCTATGCTCCCCTATGATAATTCTTCTTAATGATGAAGCAGATGCATTTTGGTGCTTTGAGCGTCTGATGCGCAGGCTTGTAAACATCTTATCTCTAGACTCTATTTTATTATTAACTTTCTTCAACACTCCTTTATTCTATCACTTATTGACAAAATTGGAGGGGGGGTTCTATCTAGTATTTGGTTATTGGATTTTCTTGGTATTTTTTGGAAATTTTATATATATTGGATTTGTTCACTTTTAAATATTATCTCTTTCTTAAGTTGCACAATGCATAGAGGCCAGTTAAAATTGGGCGTAAGTTCTTCGAGGTTTGACACTAATGTTTTAATTATGCTGTTTCAGAAATCCATTCGTTATAATGTTGAAACCTTACTGGTTTACTATTTTCTTGTGCATACTTGGCTAGATTTGATATTTCTGTAACAATTTTTCAATGTCACTTTTACTCTTCCTTGCACACACAGTTGGAGCTATCCCAAATTTGTAACATGTACTTCTGTTAATAAAATTACAATTGAGCTTTCATGTTTTCAGACATACAACTTGAAAGAGAAGAATTGCAATGTATTTGTAATTTTGTACATGTTAGATATGTAAATGTATGTAAACCATTCTCGAGTTTTCACCTAACAGCTTAAGCTTTTAGGAGAGTTGGTTACATAGATGGTATTTGAGCTTCAACACATGGTATGCCCCCATGTATTACGCGTTTTTGAAGTCCTATGAGGTCTTGTGTAATGGGGTGCGTTAGGGATGTACTCATGTAATAAACCATTCTTGAGCATTCACCGAACAGCTTAAACTTTTTGGTGAGTTGGTCATCGACATAGCGGCTTGAAATTTTATTGAAGAAGTAGGTGCACAGATTCGATGCGATTAGTTAACGCTTTGTGGTTACACAGAAACTAGTTTTGTTAGTTGTATTTCGTAGGTTGAATCTCAGTTTCTTATTATTTGTGTTGTTGAATTTGTAAAGCGCGGCAATTTTAGATGCACCGAGAGCTCTGTTGGGGTGACAGCTCAACTAAATGAGTTGGCTTCAGTTACTCAAGTAATTGATCCAAAACTTCATAACCATTTAGGTATTTTCTTGCATATATGCTTTAATCATATTGTTTTTATGTGATCTTTGTTTTAAGAAATGAAGATTGCAAGAAAATGATTTATGATCAGTTCTTTGTTGAATACTGCTCTCAACTAATGTTAGAGAAACAGAATATACTAATAATTTCTTTTGATTTTGGAGAACAGAGCTTCTTGGTGGAGGTGACTATCTGTTTGCTTTTCGAATGCTAATGGTTTTGTTTCGTCGAGAATTCTCCTTTTGTGATTCGTTGTATCTTTGGGAGGTATGTTTGGCTTCTTTTGTGCTTTGTGGTATATTTTGTTGCATTTATTGAACCAAGGAACCTCTTAAGTTTGGTTTGTGTATATAACAGATGCACCTATGCATGATCTGTTATGTTACATTATTTTGTATTAGAAGTTTTTGGATCAAATGTTCCCTTTATGAGATTAGTTTAATGTTCCCTTTGTGTGTGTATGCATTGGGATGATGAGTAACTAATGACTTAAACTTTGAACAGATGATGTGGGCCTTGGAATATGATCCTGACTTGTTCTTGATGTATGAAATGCCTGAATCAGCTTCTGAAAAAGCTGTGGGCTCGAAAGGAAAATCAAAGTCAATACGTCAGTGTGGAAAGTATGAGAGAGAATTCTTGAAGAGTGGATCAAAGGATGCTTCTCAATCTCCTCTTCCTATATCTGTTTTCCTTGTTGCTAGTGTTTTGAAAGATAAAAGTACAAAACTACTCCAAGAAGCACGGGGTTTGGATGATGTTGTCAAGGTTAGTCTTGTCACATTTAACTTTGCATTCAATAAGATGGAGCTATCACATGGATAGAAACTATATATATTAAAATCATTGAAATGCACTTTTTCCTATGTTTTAATTTAATTGCAAATTTAATCATTTAGTTTTATAAAATTAAATAAGGTTTAATTAGTAATTTGATTCCTATATTTAAACCTTTGATTCGCTTTGGTCCTTATAATTGTTTTTGACACAGATGAGTTGCTATTTTTTTTGAAAAATTGTGATTCCTTTTTGTTAAATTGAAGTTAACACTTTCAGAAAGTGTTACGTGTCAAAATTTAAATCTGTTACGTATCAAACTCTAGGTCATCTTCTATGATGAACCCTTTTAATTTTAATACATGATACCTTCCAAATAAAAGATAACCCAAATTTTGATAAACCCAGGTTTTGACGCGTATTTTCAAACGGCTATGCCAATTTAACTGAAGATACCACCTTAAGTCTTTTTGTTTTCTTTTACAGAAATATGGACTCAATTCCATAAATATATATATATATATATATATATATATATAAAAGGACCAAAATGAATCAAAAACCTAAATATATGAACCATATACTAATTAAACCCTTAAATATTTTAGTCCATTTTTAATATTTTTTTCTCATTTCTAACAGAATTTTGATGTGTTGTTAAGTGATGACAATATTAATTATTTAATTACATAAACTATTAATATTAATTGGAAAATCACATTGACTAAACTATGAGGAGAAAAATGAATTTGGGCTTAAATGATTTCTTATTGAACACTGTGTCTTAATTAAAAATAATATATTTGCATGAATTTAATTAAATACTAAGATTAATGTAGTTTTTTGTACTATCATCCAATCATAAACAACCACATATATATTATATATATATATATATATATATATATATATATATATATATATATAGAGAGAGAGAGAGAGAGAGAGAGAGAGAGAAATTGTTAAAGTCGTATATAATGTGATTTTTTAGTTGGTTGACTGTGAACAAAATTTTAAACTCACAACAATACATGAAAATTAAACACTTATATTCTTTAAAATATAATATACATTAGTTGTCACAATAAAACATTTATACTTGGCATCTAATTCATCTTATTCATTTATGAAATTAATTTGTATGCATTGTAAAACATTTCACATAGATATGCAATTAGAATTTGCTCCATTGTCCCAATATTAATAAATATGATAATGTAGTAAAATGATTAAATTTCATTGCACATCTATGTGAACACAATTTACACTAATCTTTCATATAGATTTAATTATTCATTAATATAATATAGTGATAGGGCGAATTCCTATTGAAAGTCTATGTAAAAATGTTTTAATTATTCCTTTTTATAAGACTCAATCCATAATATCAATTTCATCAATTTATTTTAGACTAAAATACCTCTAATTAAAAGAGGGAAGTTGTATGGTTAAACAATTAGAAGAGAAGAAAAAAACATAGAAGATGCTTATTGTTATCAAAATGAAATTAACCACTCTTTTAACCTTGATGAATTATGTAATTAAAAATTATAAGCAAGAAGGGAGGGATTATTATTTTTCTTCTATCTACTAACTTGCTTTTTCTCCTTTGATGTAATTATTCTCAGATTTTGAATGACATAACTGGGAATCTAGATGCTAAAAAAGCTTGCAATGGGGCTATGAAACTTCACAAGAAATATTTGAGAAAGGTAATGTTTTACACTACTAAATGTCAATATCAATATCAATTGCCATGAACTCTCTCTACAGTTTGTTATTTTTGCTTAAAATGCATTAAATCATAATCTCCAAATTCTAAGCACTGATCTTTAACCGTAGTTTCATTATTTTTGGTATCTGTGTTTCTGCTCTTTTTGTTTTCAAATATAATCTTGTTTATTTATCTCCTACTAACTATTCAAGTAATGTTGTAATTGCTGCAGGCCAAGAAACCCTAGCACCAAATACATCTAAATATTCACTGATTCTTTGTAATGTGTTGTATAATACATTTGTCTCATTCCATCTTGTTCCAAGGGAGGTAATAATGGAGAACATTAGGACTATACAGAATTGGAAAAATGGGATTCAAATATCCAACCATCAAAATCCCTGAGCAACTGTTGTATGTGAAATCAATTTGATTTTTCTTTTTTCTTTTGTATCCAGAAGAACTGAGATTGTATATGAAAATAGAATTTTTCTGTAGAACTGTGTATTTTGTTGGACTTTGTTATTGCATATGGGGAAAACAAGGTACATGAAACAGCCATTCTTTCTACTATTTATGTGATCGTATTCTAGACAATTGAGTACAAATGTATTTATAGTGTAGCAGACAATGATAAACATGGACATAAACCATTCTCTTTAACAAGTTTGGTTGAATCTAAGGGAATTATTATCTTCTCTAAACTCCATTGTTAACAAAGGAAAAACTCAAAGCATGTAAAATACATATAAACTCATTGAGGAAAGATTTTAGTATCAATGGCACCAAACCAAAGATAAAATTGTATGTTTATGATATGGCTAATAATTTTATATTCTACAAATAATTTACACTTGAATTACCAGAGTGATAAAACTTTGTTGTAAGCTCTGTCCCACCAGCTTGTTTGAGACAAATAGCAATTCAGAAAATTTTGAGTTATAATTAGAAGGAAAAACAGCAGAAAAACAGAAATAATGTCTTGTAAGATCCAAGAAAACTGCATCTCAATTCTGTTTTTCAGACTCTATTCTTCAATTGCAACAATTTTAGTTATTCCATAAACTATTATATAATACTATGCATGAATTTACATCATTCTCTGGTTGAACTCATTTGGTTTATTAATACACAGTTTTCCTTTTATAATTTGTGTTAGTGTCTTAAATTCTTATGAAGGTGACACTCACCTAAAATAAAATAAGAAGCGTAGACGAGAAACTTTCGATCTTTGTTCTAAAAAAAGATTCTACCAATTCTTTTGCCTCAAAAGACATAAAACGAACAAAAAGAAAGGTGTTAAAAGACAACATGAACATACACTTCAAACCATGCTTATCAAATTGATCTCGCTAGAACTCATACAGAAAATTGGTTAAAAAAGCCTAAAAGGTTTTGGTTATTTCCTTTTGATTTTATATATAAAACTTATATAGTTAATAAATATTAATGTATATTATTGAAATTTAAATTTAAGTACAATACTTATATTTTTTAAACTTTTATATGTATTTGAATGTTAAGAACTTATATATTTATGTTTTATTTTTGTTTTTAACGTCATAAAATTATGTTATTCTTTAATTTTTAAATATCATTTTATACATTTTTTATTTATTAAAATAACTTTTATATATGGATTTCACTTCTGTTCAATATTAAATTTTGAATCAATATTTTAAGTAGTTATAAATACCCACTAAAACATAAATAAAGTAATTGTTTGGTTAAAGTAATTAGAAAGAAATAGAAATTTAAAAATTTTTGGAAGGTATTTCAATAGAAGAATTTTAAACATCTTATAAGCAATTTGAAATTTCATTCATTTTCACTCCACTCACTCCACTAATGAAGGTTGAAACGAGTCGGCTCAAACTAAAGGTTTAGTCGAGTTGATTTTGGCTAAGGCTCAATCTAGCCTATCTAGATCAAATCAACTAGATTTTTTATTTTGGCTGAAATTCAAGATGGGTTAACTCGACTAGAAGTTCAAGATAGGTCAATACGGGTTGAATGTTGAGATGGATCACGTCAAAGGTCGAGATGAATTAGTCCAAAGTTAAGATCAAGAGGATTTGACTCAGACTGAAGGTCAAGCCAATTCGGTTAAGGGCGAAGGTCGAGTTGATTCAAATCAAGACAAGAGATAAGTCGAGTTGGCCATGGTCAAAGGTCGAGATAGATCAACATGATTGAATGTCGAGACATATTAGCAAAGGTTGAAGGTTAAGAGGAGTTAGTCGGGACGAAGGTCAAGACACTTTGGTGCAGATCAAATGTCAAGTCAATTCAGCATAAGTCAAAGGTCAAGTCAAGTTGGTTTGGGCTGAAGGTTAAGCTCAGACGACTTAAACCAAAGGTTGAGCTAATTTACTCGAGCCAAAAGTTTAGTCGAGTCGGTTTGGACCAAAAATTGAAACAAGTTAATTTGGGCCAAAGGTTAAAATGAGTTTGTCAGGTCAAAGATCGGGATGAGTCGGTCAGACCAAAGGTCAAGACAAATCATCTTGGATCGAGCTAAGTCAATTAGGACCAAAGGTTAGAATCGAGTTATCCAAATAGTTTTAAATTTGAATTTTGCCTTAATAGATAAATTAAGGCTTAAATATCTTTTTCGTCCTCATTTCCGTAGTGTTTGTTGCGGATGATCTCATTTTGACAGAATGTTTAAATGGTCCTCATTTTTACCAAATTTTTAAAATGGTCCTCATTTTCGCAATTCGTGTTTTATTTGGTCTTTTACTGTGACGCCGTTTAAATCAGTAACAGAGCATTGTACATGTGACACTATTTATATTACGTTGCATTGGGGTGTGTTACGTGTACACTGTACATGTGTGGTAATTTAGAAACCATGCAGAACATCACAACAATCAAAGCACAAACAAACCTCAAAGTAGAATTACGAAAACCCTAACCCACGAGCAAACACAACCCAGAAAATCCTAAACCCACTTACCTCGTTGATGATGACTAACTGGAAAATTCAAATGAAGAGCGCGACTGCAATCCAACGATGAAATGACAAGTATTAGCTATTTCCTCTACAAATTCGAGCTCAAGAAAGACGAAGATAAAGAAATCGCCTCCAACTATGAAAAGCGCAACTGCAATCCAACTTAAGCCCTAATTGCAAAATTTCTCCCAAATTGAAAAAAGTTAACGTTAATTAGTCATTTGTACAGTACACGTAACACACCCCAATGCAACGTAATACAAACAATGTCACCTGTACAATGCTCCGTTACTTATTTAAACGGCGTCACAGAAAATGACCAAATAAAACATGAATTACGAAAATGAAGACCATTTTAAACATTCTGTCAAAATGACGATCATCCGCAACAAACACTACGAAAATGAAGACGAAAAAAGTATTTAAATCATAAATTAAATTGCTTTATCCATACAAGAGATTATAATATAAAATATTTCAATTATTTGATCCAAATAAATTATTTAAGAAATTAAGAAAATTCAACCGTAACTAAATTAAATACAATTTATTTTGATTTTTTGATATTACTAAGATCCCTTGTCCAAACATAGTGTTACATTTTCATATTCATATAAAAATCACAATTGTTTTTTTTTTCAAAAAAAGACAACTTAATTTACACCATTATTGGGGGACTATAACATTCACATAAAACTTTACGAAGACCTCACTTATCAAGACTAACATATACTTATATTTATCATTGGTTCCTTCAAATAAGGGTCCTACGTCTTTTCTTTTTTATATTTATAAAGGAAGAATTCAATTATGTAATAACAATAATAATAATAATAATAATAATAATAATAAATTATTGTTATTATTATTAACTTTTAATCTAGATATTTATTTAAAATTTATTTACAATAATAAATTTTTATTATATTTTACAAGAATTTTTTAAAGGAGTTAAATTTAATTTATTGTATGTGTCAATTAATAATTTCCAAAGGTATACACTCCTCGTTCTTTAAATAAACAACAAAAGACATTCATTCATTCATAATAAATAAACAAAAATCAATTAAATTTAACTTAATAAAAAAATAATTAACTTCTATGGATAAAGTAAAGGCTTAAAAGCTTAATCTCCTTGAAATAATACACATTATAAATTTAAATTAAAAGTATAAATGATTTTTCTTAAAATATTTTTTATATAGTGTTATCTTTAAGTCCTTCTTCTGTGAAAATATCCCAATTATCTAGAAAATAATATCTATCTAAATGCATAACACTCAAAGAAGCACAACAAAACAATTTCGACTCTAAATTGTCGATTTTCAAAGCCAGTTTTATCAACCTTATTATTACTGAAATTAAATTGAGTCATAACGTTTTCAAATGTAAAAATTGGTTCTCTAACTCTTTCTCTACGACTCCTAATAACTTTTATCGTAAGATTTTATTTTATTTTTGAAACCCGAAAAATAGCTTGGACATCCCACAACCCCTATCTTAAAATCACTTTAAAAACCGTAAACGAAACCCAAAATTAGGTTATGATACATAGAAGAAAATTTGAAGGAAAATGGTTGGCACAGAAATTTGTTTAAGGGTTATGCATGAAAATGAACTTCAAATTAAAAACAAAAATGATTTGGACGTAAACCAAAACACCACCACGTGTTATTTCGAAGGCGTTTTGGTCAACGAAGTTCTTAGTATCTAGTAAATTTCTGAGGACTATTGTTCCAGAATTAACGAATGCTGCTCTTACCATTCCAAAAATGGCTTCCAAACATTCTCTGTCCTCCGAAACCATCGCTAAAACTAACGAACATAACTCCCTTCTCCCATTTTTCTTACATTATATATACCTTCACTTTCTCCACCCTCTCTTATTTTCGCTCTTCTACCCCGCCGCCGCGTCGCCGCGCGGCCACCACCACCGTTCTCCCTCGTACAACACAACACACATAAAAAAAAGATACAAAAACACAAAAAGAAAACAGACAAAAACGTAGGAGGAGTTAGCTAGGTTCAACATAGAAGAAAGAGAACAAAAAAGGTTTCAACAATGGAAGAAACTACCGATTCAATAGCCTCCTCCTCCTACCCAACAAAAAAAGCAATAACAAAATTACTAGCAATCCATCTCTTCCTTTTCTTGAGCCTCCATGTCTCCGACGTCGGAGCACAGAAGACGGAAACTCCCCATTCGCTCGAACTCGACAGCTGCGATGGAGTTTTTATCTCCTACACCCTTGTGTCTCGGGAGAAGGAGTACCCGCACGTCAAGAACACGACGAAGCAGGCCTGGGCGTTCAAGGCGGAAGCCACGCTGACCAACGTGGGAGATGAGGAGGTGCAGGGGTGGAAGATGTTTGTGGGGTTCCAGCACCGCGAGATTCTCGTCTCCGCTGACGGCGCCATTCTCATCGACGCCGGCGACTTTCCTGCGGAGGTGGGTAATGGGACGACGATGGTCGGTTCCACCGTGGCGGACTTGAAGACCGCCATTGAAACCGCCGGGGATCTGAACCAGATGAGTGCGAAGATCGATATTGTTGGGACGCAGTTTGGGTTGGGTGCTGTTGCTACCCCCATGCCCAAAACCATTAGTCTCCAGAATGACGGATTCAAATGCCCTGCACCTACTCGAAAAGGTAATCAATATACAAACTTATCTTCCATATATAACAAGTGAACGTAAATGTTGATCCATGCATCAAAATACATAGAACTTGAAAATGTCATATTGTAACTTTGATTAAGATTGTTTTGATGAATGAATGGTGCAGACTCGAGAATGTTCGCATGTTGCAGAAAGGACCCGAAAGTGAAGGCAAAGCCAGTGACGCAAACCAAGTACCCTCCTCGTCGCCCTGGAGATCTAATCATAGAATACGACGTGCTTCAAGCTTTCCAGAACAACTACTATGTCCAAGTGACAATCGAGAACAAGCACCCATTGGGTCGTCTTGATCATTGGAACTTGACATGGGAATGGCCAAAGGGAGAGTTCATATATTCCCTTAAAGGAGCTTATGCTCGCAGAAAAGACCCTTCTGACTGCTTGTACGGTTCAGCCGGAAAATTCTACGGTGACATGGATTTCTCGCAGGTCGCAACCTGTCAGAAGAAGCCAACAATCTCCGACCTTCCAGCAGAAAGAAAAGAAGATGAAAAAGTTGGGAAACTCCCTTGGTGCTGCCGGAACGGGACCGTTTTGCCTCCACTCATGGACAAGAACAGAGCTAAATCAATGTTCCAGATGCAAGTGTTCAAAATGCCACCGGATACTGATAACAGAACGGCCATCACACCCCCTATGAAGTGGAACATCGATGGTGTCATCAATCCACATTACCAATGTGGTGCACCGGTTAGGGTTGATCCTTCGGTTTTCCCTGAGCCCAGTGGACTAAGTGCAATCTCCACCGCCGTAGCAACTTGGCAAATAGTTTGCAACATCACCAAACCCAAGCCTCAGCAAAACCGTTGCTGCGTCTCCTTCTCAGCGTTCTACAACGAGTCAGCAATCCCCTGCAACACCTGTGCCTGTGGCTGCACCGACACAAGTAAGTGCAACTCTCGGGCCTCTCCATTGCTTCTTCCGCCAGAAGCTCTTCTCGTGCCGTTCGCAAACAGAACCCTGAAGGCACGTGCATGGGCCAAGCTCAAGCACTTGCGCGTGCCTAGCAGGCTCCCTTGTGGCGATAACTGCCCCGTGAGCATCAACTGGCACGTGAATTCGGATCACAAGGAGGGATGGACTGCCAGGATAACAATTTTCAACTGGGAAGATTTCTCATTCGATGATTGGTTCACTGCGATTGAGCTGACCAAGACTTTCGAGGATTTTGAAGATGTTTATTCCTTCAACGGGACAAGAATTCCTGGTCTGAAAACCATTTTCTTGGAAGGCTTGAAGGGTTTGAATTACTTGGCCGGTGAAACCAACGGAACATACGCTAAGGACCCTAGGGTTCCAGGGAAACAACAATCTGTGCTTTCTTTCACCAAAAAGCACGGAAAACACTTTGATATCACAAAAGATGGGTTCCCCTCTAAGGTTTTCTTCAATGGAATGGAGTGCTCACTACCCCCGATCAGACCACACAAAAGTTCGGGGCATAAACCTTCCATCAGTTTCATTGCACTCATATTCACAGCGTTTGTCACTCTCTTGCTTATATAAATTAAACAATGGAGATTCATTGGGTTGACATTGGTAATTGAAGATGATCTGAATCCAAATAAAGGGTTTATTTTTCTTCTCTTCGGGGCTGCTTTTATATATATATATATATATATATATATATATATATATATATACAAATACATATATGTGTGTGAAGGTGAGTCTCATCAACGACGGGGGGCTTATACAAACAGAGCAGAGAGATAATGATATACATGATGAGGGATGCAGCCTTTTGTGTAAAAGTACATAACTGTGTATCTGGTACAAGATTGTGTGTTGGACTTGTTATATATAAGTTCAGTACTAGCTCATATTAAAATTAGATGGCCTTTTTGTTTCACCTACGTTGCTAGTGTATGTATGGATTGTTAGCTTCATGTAGATACGTTTCTCAAACAGAGTTTTAACCTTCTCATTCACAGGTTCTTCAGTTTTCCTTTAGATTGAGATTACTTTGGGATGGAGGAAGATTTTCATTTTCGGAGTTGCTGCAATTAACATATAAATCAACAAGTTTGAATGAAAAAAGATTAAAAATTACACCTAGCAGACCAACAATCGGCGACGCAACAATGAAGTACAGCTCAAGGTCCAAAACAACCAATTTGCCTTTAAATGATTGTGTGTGGAGGAAAAATATTATATATATAATTTTCTCAGAGGAGGGTGGAAAGGGGTGTATATGGAAGTTCTTCTTTTGAATTTTATGATATACAAATCTCTGTAATTTCTCTTTTGCGTGACAATAGAATTAGAGATAATCAATAATGCGAGTACAGAGTTCTCAGGGTAACGTAACTTGATCTATTCCTGTTTTTTTTTCTTTCTTTATACCATAAATTACAAAAGTATAATTGGATTTGGTTCCACGACTTTCAAAAGTTAATGCATCTCGTTTAGGATCTTATAACAAAGTAATTTAAACACTATTGGCAAATTGTGTTTTGTTTGAAAAGGTGAAACTAGGAGGATAAAAGTGTAAAAAAGTTGAGTGACAAATGTATAGTTAATTTCAATGTAACACTATAGTGTTTGTGTATTACCTAATAAGTAACACTATTTTTTAATAATTTATGTTACATTCACACATTGTGTAAGGTATATGTTATTGCTAAAAAAAATTGCTTTAACAGATGAAAGTTTGACTAATATAATTTTTTTTTAAAATATAATCATTTATAAAAATTATGTGAGAAATTATATATAAAGGGGAATTGAGATATATGGAAATGGTTTTTTTATCACTTGAAATTATGGTTTTCTTTTGCAATTTGTTTCTTTTGTTATTTACTCTTTTCTTTCATTCATGTTTTTCTCGTTATTTATGTTTTTAATGATTTTATTTATCGTGCACTTTACAATTACTTATCATCACTTGTTTGTTTCATTACTGCTTTTTCACTTTCAGTATTTATTTACTTAATTTGTTTATCATCAATAGCTTAAAAAGCTTTATGATTTATTTGTCTTTTCTTTCGAAAATTTTACAATACTTAACGTTATCTGCGTATTATTTGTTTTCATAGATATTTATTAAAAGAAATTAAAAACTTATTTTAATCATATCAATACATCTCAAACATGAAATTGATTTTATTTATAGATACAACTGTATTACTAAACCTGAAAAAAATGAATGAAATTTATATTTTCAAATCTTTAAAAAATCAAATATGATTTTTCAATTTAGTTCTTCCTTGTTTTGACCTTTGAAAATTCTATAATATAAAATTCTATACACATGTGTTAGAGAGACAACACATAAAGTGGGAAACACACCATATTATCGTCCTCCTCAAATATAGCATGTACTAGAACTCTAGTTCTCTGCTTCTATCAGTTCCCAGTTTTTGTCAAACACTTTGAGGAGTTTCTTTATCGCATTTCACTTTCGACTCATCAATTCCAAGACTTCCAATTGCACGATAAGCCGCTACCACTCTTTTATTTGGTGCCATTTGTAATCAGCTAGTAATTACTTTTTCCCACAGGTTCCCAAAATGTAGAACACCCCCTAAATTTCAAAGATTTCTGAAAAGAGAAATACAACCACACAATTTATTAAAAACAAAGTAGGTACATTAGCAAAATCCAGACAACAACTAATAGAAGAAATTAAATGATAAGAAAACTGCCTATCCTGACATAGAAATACAATATTCCACACCACCGATATTTTTTCTCATAACAAAGCCCACAGTATTTAGTAGAATATGAACACTTCTAGGTCGTGCTTACAATAAAATATCAAAAGAATCAATAAGTCAAGTAAAATTTTCAAATTCCTCATCTCCGCAATCATTCAATTCTAGAGGTGAAGTTCATAGAGAGAGAGAGAAAGAGAGAAACAATGAAGATGATTCTTGCTCCTCGGGCAAAATGAGGACAGAAAAAAGACAAGGGATACAAACTTAAGTGCAATAATGAGTGAAAGAACAGAGTAACGCACTGAAAACCTGAGTTAAATCGTGAAAAACAACCATGTACATTACACATGCCAGTACATGAAAACACCAACTAAAACCTCCCAATGAACATGCAACAGAGTATTTGAACACAGCAGATGTTGATGATCTTACAATTTGAAACTTAAACACTTACTCCAACAATCAAACATGAATGCGACACAACCGTTTGGAAACACAAAACAAAATTTTTTTCAGTGAAAAAAGATGCAAATAAATATACATGGTATACATGGTGCACTGGCGCTGATAAACCGATAAATTTCAGTTAATGCTATTCCATTACATGAGATGAGAAATCAAGTTATTCTTTTGGAGATCAGTAGAACCATATTCTATGAAATACTCCAGCCGTGGGAGGAAGATGCATAAGGTTTCTCTCCACCATTTTCTCATATTCCAAAACATACATAAACCAACAGGAAGGAACGCAGGTGAACAAGAATAGAAATTCATCAATCAATCCACCATCAGCATCTGCTCTGTCCGTTGGCACTTAGAGGTGCTAGTCACAACCAACTGGACCATTAAAATGCATCAACCAAACCGTGTGCTACAGGTGAACAAGATCTTCCAGATAACAAAAAGACAATGGGTTTGGGTAGCACCGAGCCTAAAGAGAGGAATGAAGTTATAGAACAGTAGAAGATGACATAGCTTGTTTGAATCAGAGGAAGCAGTTTAAACTTTGACAGGACATCATGAATGAAACTCTAATTAGGATTATGTCAAAAAACACAAAATACCAAGGACGTGTTTAGACATGCTTTTGAGAAAAAACTTCTCTACTCGGAAAAAAACTCTGTATTTCCAATGGAGAAACTTTCAGATGCACTTCTAGCTTGTGTTCAACCAGACCATAAAAACAGAACCACCCCATCCAAGAAAAGGTAGAACCACCTTGTCTGAGAGTAAACCAAGGTTACTTAAAGCTAGATCCAAAACTAGGGTGTTTTTGCATATCGGAGGAACTCACCAAGAAGCTAAGAAGCCACCAAAGATTATACCATGTTCAGGCACAGAAACAGACACAGACACAGGGTGGGTCAAATTAAACCATCACCATTCAGTAAGTAATTATAGTATCGACCATCCGTTTACAAATTATCATAATTTCAAGTAATTGATTTGACTCAACCCAACCCTTTGTTTTATGTTTCTTTGTGAAAAAATTTAACAGCACCCAACAATCAACTGAATAACTTGGGTTCTCATCAAGTTGCAAAAAGTACGATAACAACCACAACAATCATAAGCTACATAAACTTTGTTTCAAAAACAATACTCAAATAAAATATAAGAACAGTAACTAAATTTGATCTTCAACACGGAAACTAGTGTAAGACTAAACCTATAAAATGCAATGGTAACCCAACTATCACTCTATTCAAAGTTCTTCTCAAGTTCATCACAGACAAAGTAATGACAGTATCAATCCTAAGAATACACCAAAATTTCTCACAGAGAGTGTTTCTTTTTATCAAAATCTAGGAAGGTAAAGTTATTGGGAGCGGAAACCCTAGAAGCAGGAGTGCATGCAGACATGCAGGTTTCAAATGGAAGGTACCGGATCTGAGAAAACCTTGTTTTTATTTGAGGGCAGGGGTGCCAAGGAGGCTGGCCTGTTGGAGCTCAATGTCGTTGAACTGCTGCTCGCGGTCCATCTCCACGATGAGAGGGACGACGAGGACAAGAAAGGTGGTGCCGGCGATCCAGGCCGCCTTGCCGGTGCTTCGGAGGAGCTTCTTCGCCACAAAGGCAGCGTCGCCGGCGGCCTCCTTACCACGGACAACGATAGAGGAGCGAGAGATCTTGTTGAGCACGGAGCTGGAATCGCTGGGCCTGTCAGGAAGCCATACTCCACCTCTTTTACCTTGGGACGCCATTAAAGACAGGAATGAAGGAATTAGGGTTTTGCAGATTTGTTTCCCTTCTCCTTATACCCTGTAGCTACGTGTGATTGCTGTTATAAAATATCTATATGTTACTTAAATATATTTTTAGTGTCTTTTTTTTCTATAACTCCATAACTATACTTTTGTTGTTATAAAAAATATATTCAACCAAATAATTTTAGTGACAACATATATTCATCTTAATAGAGAGAAAATGTGTATTAAAAAAAATGAATGAGTCCTCTTTCTGAATATTAGTCATTAAACAACTCCTCTACTTAAAAGAAGAGTTTTGATAATTTTTATACTATTTAATGGGATATGACTTCATTTTCAATTTTTATATATTTTTTATATTTTTTTATCTTACTTTTAAAAAAAATTGTGTTCCTCAATGTACAACTTGGTTAATTTTTTTATTAGTTTTCACATCTCCTATTATCTTTGCCTTCCTGTTTCAATTTGTTAAAAGTTTTCTATTTATAAATTTTTATATAAACATGTTCTTTTAATTTAAATTGCTTTTTAAAAGTTTGATTAATATTTTTTTTTTTTAATTTTATGATTTTTAATTTGTATATAGTTAATTTTTTTAATTTGACATATTTTTTAAATTATTATATAAAATAATTTGATTATTAAAAATATAAATATAAGTTTTATGTATTAAAGGTATATGTATGTGAATATTTTAGAACAAAAGTATTTTAATATTTAAAATAATTAAATAATAAAATTATTAAAATATTTCAAAATAAAAATATATTTATAAAAAATAAATATATTGAAAGGTAAGAAATATTAATATATCGTAAGGATAAAATACGGTTTTCTTTAAAATTAAATAAATAAATTAATTAAAATTTGAGTACGTAAATTACGACTTTTAGCTTTATTAAACACAGAAATTGTGTTTTTAAAACATTGAAATTGTCATTATTCAGTACAATTTACCTATTTATTTTAAATTTTTAAGAATTTAGTTATTTTTATAAATTATAATCAATAGATAGTAAGAAGAATTATGTGAAAGAAAATAAAAATTTAATTTAATTTTAATTTGGAAAGAAATAAAATTATTTTATTTTAAAAAAAATTATATTGGAATTGAATCAAAGTTTAATGGAATATAAAACAATAAACTTGGTGTTGATATAACATTTGACATATCTTTAATGTTATTGATACATTATTAACAAAAACAACAAAATTATATTAATTTTGAAAACATTTTAATATAATTGAGAAAAAAGTTTGATGAGAGCAACTTAAATTATTGAACATCTGTTTTGAAATGCACACAAGTTAGGAATAGGAAAATTGGTGTGTTAATTTCATATACATGGCAATGTGAATTAGTTAGAAATCCTAGATAGCGGCAAGGAGCAGCCAACCTGAACAAAGGTATGGCACCATGCCACACAGACATGCAGACATTCAGAGAGACACAAACAAAAGCTGCGAGACCTTAAGCATCAATAGAGAGTGTGAATCTCAAATATATTAAATCTTCGTTGGCTTCACATTATCTAGTTTTTCACAACGTTCATCATATTGTGTGCCAATTTCCTAACCTTTTTATTTGGTCTTATTCAGATTTTAGATAATGAAGCTGCATGGATAAATTTGATAGGTGAATGAAGCTTCCTTACAACAAAAAGAATGATGTATCAAAAATTGGAGATGTAATGGTAGCGAAAATGATCGATGAAGGTTCCTAAAAAGTTGGGTCAACTTAGGAAGAAGGAATAAAGGAGAAATCAAGGAGAATATTCTAGCAATTTAGTCTCTCAAAATGTAAGTTATTGGTGATCTCAATATGTATTTGCAATAACAATTTAAGAGTACCCTTTACAAGTTGTGGAGACTCTCATTTATAGTAGAGAACATCTACTAAAATCAAAATCAAAATCAAATGCAAGACTAAATGAAATGCAAACGCAAAGTGGCCATGTGAAACACGTGTCTAGATCTAGATCTAAAATCCATAAGAAATGGATCACATGTCATGTGACATATCACACTTTTCTCATTTAACACATGTGCTAAATGTGCAATTCATGACTAATTATAGACTTTTGTAATTAGACTTAAATAGACCTAATTACAAAAGTTAGATGAGTTATGGCCCAAAATTACTTCTAATAATTTTACAATTCATTTTCAAAGTATGACCTAAATAATTCGCCCAAAAAATAAATCTATTCTAATGAATTTTTAAAAAACTTTATGTCTTTCTTGACCTATAAAAGAAATATTTGGAGTCTTTTAGGTCAATTATAGCCTTGAAGCTATTAGCCTCAAAAAGAAAATATCATGATTGACCTTTAATTGAACCTATGGTTAAGTTGAAATCATCATCTGTTTTTCCATAATTCACAACAATAACTAAGAACTAAGTTCATTAGGATACAGAAAACCTTTCCTCATATATGTTTGCATTAGAAATTTAAGAAAGGGACTCAAACCTTGTTTAGAATTTAAATATTTTCACTACTTTACTATCCTTTGTTTCTCCATTCTCTTGTCAACTTTGTTCTTTATCACTTATTTCTGTATTCTTTTTTCTTTCTTTCTTCTCTTCTTTCTATTCTTGATAAAAAAAAATTTCTCTTTTCCTTCAAAATTTTTCATCTCTCTTCAATATTAATTAATAGTGTAGGAGCTGTGTTATATTTGTCATGAATTTCAAATCTTATAAGTTTTACTTAATTTTACTATAATAAAATATATTTATCTTATAATTTTAATATAAAAAACAAGTTAAATGGATTCATTTAAATAAAATATTTTTAAAATGAAACATCAATGTTTTAATTTCATCAATTTAAAACCTATTATAATACTTTTTGTGGAAACACAATGTCAAGGTATCTGGAGAGAAGCACTTACACCTAACATAAGCGCTGGTAACACGAATATACTTATTAGTAGGTTACACTTGCAGCACAACTGAATGAAATTAAGATTGGATGTCGTGCTAAATGTAGCAGAGAGTAAAATAATAAGGTTAACGGGGAGGGAGAGAAAATAAAAGAAAAAATAAAACGTGAGAAATTAATATTTCCATATAATTAAACTGAAAAATTTACCGTGTATAAAAAATAAATGTTTCATTTGATCTGGTTTAGTATTGGTATAATTTAATCACTTATTTCAACCTCAAACTAAATTCTTAGTGATGAAAAAGAAAATCAAACACTTATTAATAGAAGTAATTTGGTTATATAATAATAGTACGATTGTTGATTGTTGTAGATGTAAACTTGCTAATTTTGTTCTGAAATATTGTTGTTATATTTGAGCAACTTGCATATCATATTGATAAATTGTTAAAAACAGTACAAACTTATTCGTTTCAGATTTATGAAACGTGATCATTCACCACGTTTTTGTTGTTGATTAAAGAATGTGACGATGTTGAAAGGGAGAATACCACATTGAACACAAGATTTTCATACTCATACAGAACCCTCTTTGTCTTCCAATACCCACTACAAGTATTGCTCACAATCCTCGTTGCATCTTTGTCACACTCCTTCCTAAGTCTTACCCCTTGCTGTTTCTTGCACAACACATCACACAAAAACTAAGTAAAAACAGTCGCACAACCAGGCATTTTTGCATACCCTGGGGGAAGTAATTGATATCAACAATAAAATAACGATTTTTGCGTCAGAGAACCCCTAATAATATCGAAATTAAACTGGTTTAACCCCCGAAACCTTCGTCAATTCAAAAAAATTGAAAACTTATTTTAACCATATCAATACATCTCAGGCATAAAATTAATTTTATTTATAGATACAACTTTATTACTCAAAGGTTTTACTTCTCTTGAAAAAAAATGAATGAGATTTATATTTTCAAATCTATAAAAAATCAAATATGATTATTCAATTGAGTTAGTTAACTTTAAGAAATTTAGCGTATTATTGCTTAATTATTTTGAGCTTTGATAATTCTATAAAATTCTATAATATTTACTTGTTTTGACCTTTGAAAATTCTATAAAGTTCCATAAAATCAATATATCAAAAGTTTCAAATTTCGCCTTGGGGACAAATCCTAGTGTTGAGGATCTGCAAGTAATGCTAAAATTGTTAGAGTCAAACAAAATGTAATACATTTCCATAGTGTGTTGGGGAGAATTTCATCTTCATACACGTAGATCTGCCTCTTGAAATACGATCTTTCTATATTATATGGTTTACCTTCGGCACGAAAAAAAATCTGAAATTGCCCTTATACTAAAGCTGTTCAAAGTCATGTAATCAAACCCTAGGCTAACCAGATCATTGCTGTTTTTTTCTTATGTACATCACCAGTTTCCCCACACTCGTTAAGTAAAAAAAATGCCTCAGTTGACAGTTATCTCCTCCCCAATATTAATGTCGTCAATGTACTGAACTTTAGGCTCTAAATCAATGAACTGGTTTGATTTACTTGCTAAGTGGGAAATGCTAACCCTCCCTTGCCGCTTAATATAATCAGCAACAGCTTTCATCTCTTCCTGGGAGATGTAAATAAATTTCCCTCTGTCATCCATAACACCCGAAAGCCGACCTGATGCACAAAAATAACTCATTATATCCCATCCAACTTGCCAGCTCAAAGGCAGTGTGTAGGATATCATAACCATAAAAAGGGCAGCAACATTTGAACGTATAATAATTTTAATTTTATCAAGTTGTAACAAGTAAAAAAAAAAATGGAGACAAGAACAGCATACTTATTAGTAGTGGGGAAGAACACAATTTAAGGCCCATTTGTTTAATCTCTTGAAAAAGTAATACGAGTGGTAATAAAAAGAGAGTTTTTTGGGAAATTTTATAAAGTGCCAAAAGTTATATTTTGTTTGGATTAGAATTATACAAAAAAACACACTTTATTTCAAAAAAATTGTCATAATCACAGTATTGTTTTTTTCAAAATGCGACTAAAACTAGCTTCAAATAATTACAATCTGACTTTTTATCAAATGGTACTTAAAAGTTATCTTTTGGAAACATGAAACAAAGTTAATCTTCCTATACAAATAAATGCCTACAGAGGGAATCATGTATGACAATGTTCAAAAGATATATAACACATCCTCTAAGACGATATTCTAATACTCTAAATTACTGGTTGAAAGTAGTTGGAAAACACAAATTAATGTGAATCTCTCTTCTTATTTAATAAACCTTCCTCGTGACTTCGTAATTTTCAATAATTTTATCCCCAATAAGTGTATGCTGCTATGACTCCTCTACTGTACAAAGGCAATATAAATTCTTTCTGGATGCAGAATAACAATGAAAAAAAGATATTAATGAAGAAAAACTACCAGATAACTCAAACACTAACTTTGGCACAACATACCAGAACACAACAAAATGCACGTAGGTTGATTGCACAAAGAAAAAACTTACTGTTCGTTCAACAACCCTCAAAAGAATAATTAGATTGAGTAGCAATGCTAAGAAAAGGGCACGTTATCCTTTGCTATTTGACATTAATAAAAAAAACTTGGTCATTCTTTGTGGGAAGGTTTTAATATAAGGACAGTTAATGAGTATGGACAACCTGTAACTCATGAAAATGGGGTATAAATTAAAATATACATAAGGAATCCCAATTGAGTCTAATATTTCCTCCACATTGAAGCCTTGCCAATGAATTACCATAGAAAATGGACAATTGGCTACATATACGAGTTCCAGTGGGGATGTAGGTGATGTAAAGACAAAAATCTAAGAAAAACGGGAAAGATAATAGATACTTGTTATGATGGAAGACAATTTAAATAGCAAGGTCCTTACCCATGCTTTCCAGGGATGTGATACGATTGATACATTCCTGCATCGGTACAAAAAAATAAAGGAAACCGGTGAATGTAAAAGATATCACTCAGACAGTACGAACTATAACAATATTCATCCTTAAATATATTGAGTGTCTCAAAAGAAAGTACAAAATAGGGCTTCATTACTTAGAAACTATCACCACTTGGTCTGACACCCATACAAATGTAGAGAGTAAATTACAAAAAGCTAAAGTGCCAAATGGAACTATAATTCAACTTAAAGGCCCGTATCTCTTCTCCTGGAAATGGGAACAAGAAATATTTTACGGATCTTCATCCAAAAGGAAGTGGTTTTAATGCAAAATATTTGATAATGAAACGAATTTGTACTCAAAGGGGAGTGGCACATTTTGATTGGTTGTTACTTGTAGTGCACCCAAATTACTGTGTTCCAGAATTAGTATAAATAACAAGGTTACTGATAGGACAGTTTGTATGATGTGCCTTGAGACAGTAATTTAGTAAGCAATGTATCTGAATTATCATTTTTTTTGTCTCAAGACAGTCATTTAGACAATGCTGGATTTGCAACAGTTATCAGGAGGCGTTCTACATATAGTGTCAAATATATCATTAACAAGCAATATGACCAAGTTATAGTATACAAGTAGATCCAAACCTCAGCTTATAAGTCAATATTGTGAGGTTAAGTGAGACTTAGTCCACTTTTTAAGATAGTATACGAGTCTATCCTAGTAAGGTTTGTTAGGTTATCATGTCACCTGCTATCAAATCATTATAAGACCACCCATGACATGAGGGTATGTTGGAAACCTCACATTTTAGAGATATGGTTAAATTATAACATATAAGTAGACGGAAACCTCATCTTACAAGTTTGTTTTATGAGATTAAGTTAAGCTTAAAATTCACTTTCCAAGATATTGCATAAAAGTTTGTGTTTCATGAGTAATTGGTATTGAATGTGTTTGAGAGAGAACAAACATCATCTTACAAGTTGGTTCTATGAGGTTAAGTTAAGCTTAAAACTCACTTTCGCAGATATTGCATGAAAGTCTATATTTCATGAGTAATTGGTATTGAATGTGTTTCAGAGAGAACAAACACTACAGGGGTTTAGGCCTTTGTATTGCATGTTGAGAGATGTTGCTCTTGCCTAGGGACTTTGTTTTGTGATCTTCCTCCGCTGTATAATCTTTGTAGTATCCTTGTTTTACTAATTCTAGGAAACATACAAATAAAGTAATAGTTATTGTGTGCAATTCGCAATTCTAAAATTTTCGAAAGGATTAATTAAGTTTCAAGTTCCTTATAAATTTAGGTATTTTCAATTGAGTTCAATTGAGTTCCTTATAAATTTTCTTGGTCGATTAAGTAATCAAAATGTTGATATTTTTTTTTTTAATTGAGCCCCTGCTGTTTAATTTTTCAATAACTAGGTAACATGACTATTATTTTGCCTCGTCATCTTACTTATTTGTCATCATGTGTTAAGAAATGTGATATTTTATGATTAATATAAAAATGATATTGTGATTAATACAAAACGAGTGATTTTATGCTCTCACTCAAAATGTGTTGGATAACAAAGTTATCATGCTCCCAGATGGCTTCCACATCATCACTTAGAGCAACCAAGGGATTGTCCTCATCACAACCATTGATGATACCACATCATCACCTAGAGCAACCAAGGGATTGTCCCCATCACAACCATTGATGATACCGTTCCTGCTATCCAACATGTTTTTAATGAAAGCAATAAAAATTACTTGTTTTTTACAATAACTGGAATATTGCTTGGAGGAAATAGAGCATATGGAGATGAGGAGGAGGGTCAAGAGGATGCAACCGTCAAATGGAGGCCTTGACAATGATTAGATGATTATTTCTGTTTTGCTATCCTTGCTTTATGTTTAGCATTTTATATTCTATTGGAACTCGATCTTTTGTTCTTTACTTAGTTTCAATTCAACTTTATATTCTTTTGGAAGTCTGTTTCTTTAGTTTTTCTGGATTTTAGTTGTAAATAATAGTAGGATGTTTTGTTTGACCCGCTGCCTTTTTGGATGCCATTTATTTTTTTAGGGGTCGAGTAATTCTTATTGGTTGAGACAAAGGGAATTTTGGGTTTCATGTTCTCAACTCAGCAGCTGTAGGTTGTATGATCAGACTAGAGAGAACGGTTCAGTGCTGTCACATGAAAAACAAAAGATATATTTCGGGCCCAAAATCTCACGAAAATGGGTTCATATACAGCCCTGCTTGTAATAAAGAACAGAGAACGAAGAAAACCAGGACCCAACAATCTTCTCTCACTTCCCAGTGATGCTAATTGTAAATTGTAATTGAGCTCTAAGGCACAAGAAAACCAATAGGATTGTGCAACATTAGCATCCTAGATGAATAGAAATATATGATCACTCATGTACTGTATTCTTCCTAGGAATCATATTCTTTAGAATATTGCGCCCAGCAATGATATTTCTGCTAACATGTTTGGTTGGTATTTAATAATTAAAAGAGAGAGAGAAGAATGTAATGGAAATAGGTAGTTATTATTTCCAAGAGATATTTCCTGGAAAAAAAGATACCAGGGAGTATATTTTCATAGCCACTAACCAAGGTAGCAACATTAATTCACATCTTCACAAGAAGATGACGTATAACAAACACCATTTAGTAATTAGTAGAATGCACTGTTCACTCTACCTTACATCTCCACTTTCCCTTCATCCATCTCTCCACTCCAGAAGTCTTATTTTTCTATCATATAAGATTGGAGTAGCATCATCTATCTTAAACACAGGGTTTTAACTAGCTTCCTTACCAATACAAAATATATTAAAAAAATAAATATAAAAAAGAATAAAGGTAACCTCAAGGTAAACTTAGTCATTTATCTCAACATACTTTCATCCTTTTTTTTTTTTTTTTGGAACATTGTTGGTGGTTTATATAATAGTAAAATACTAATAATTGTCTAGTAGTGTAGTACTGCCACACTCACATGAAATAGTAGAAATAAGGACATTGGATCAACCTGTGTAGAGAAGCTGACTCAAAGAAAAGAATAAAATAGGAAAGAATACCTGTGTTCGCAATTTAAATTCTGCAGCAAGTTCTTCTAAGGGAACACATTTGTGCTTCTGAATGATTACACAATTAAGTCTAAATTAGCATGGCTATAAAACCTCTTCAAAGATGACAAAGATAATCCTAAATTATTGCTATTAATTTTTATTTTTCCCATGAATAAATTATGAAAAATTTAGTAGGGGAAATCAAGGAAATCGAAGGAGAATGACCTTTATATATTCAACAAAATTGGCTAGCAAGTCTTCAGCACTATCCTGCGCTTCTTCAAGGGTACCTTCCTCATCAACTGAAAATTCACCTTTCCACTTCTCAAACTCCAATGCAGCAGCCTCCTCCTCCTTAGCTTTCTGAGCTTTGGCTTCCTCTTCCTACATGAACCATGACAAAGCATGTGCTTTGCAAGTTAATGAACCATAAGAAAGTCTATACTAAAATCAAAGCAGAATAAGGTAATGAACTCACCAACATACGCTCCTGTGCCTCACGCTCCTCATCCTTCAACCTCCTCATTTCTGAATAACGATCTTGTTTTGCCTGCTTTGACTCTCGTGCAGCTTCATCAGCCTTCCAAGAAGAAAGACCAAAATACAACTATTTAAATTTTAACTAACATAGATAAACCCTCCCAAAAAAGTGAAACATGGCATAGAAATTAAAAAATACATAACAATGCCCAGGACATGAGGGGAGGAGGAGCTGTCTTGAATTAAACACTCAACACCCCTATCTGAGTACAAATTCTCCCCTGTATTCTACAAACCCTTGAATCCAACACTTAACAGTTTAAGTATTAGTTTTAACTAAATAAAAACTAGAGACAGTAGCCATGCACACTGAATGGGAAAAACAATAACAGAGGTCAAAACAAAATAACCATGCTTTTTTAATAAAATTACAGTAATCCCATTTAGGCAGGAAGCATTCACTTCTCAGAAGACAGCAAAACGTGTAGAGAAAATGGACAGTTTTAATAATAATAATAATAATATTAAATGGGTTGAGTCAGGTGTCCTTTACTAAAAACCTTCAATCCAGATAACATCTTTCATTTCAAGAAGCCAACACTTTTGGTAAATCAAATTCAAACATAAGTTATAGTCCATTTGTAAATTAGTATAGAAGGCTACAAGCTATGGTGCAAAAAGCAAGAATCCAGCAAAAAATATACGCAAGTAAAAAAAGAAGGAAAATATCCGAACATCACCATGAAAGAGAGAGAAGAGTAGGTATGATAGGGGGCGTAATTGAGAGAGAGATAATAGGTGTTAATAGAGTGTTTGTGATTTTAGGTGTCCATATATAATTACCCTAAAGTTAATTGTACCAGTTTCTAAAACAACAAAAAATACCTGACGCCGTGCTTCCCTCTCTTGCCTTTTGGTTTCCTTTTTCTTTGATGCTTTAGCCTCATAATACCCTCCACCGGCAGCTTCATCGTCACTCTCACCAGCAGATTCTGTTTACATGCAAACAGAGTTCATCACTCAAAATGGCAACCCAGTTTCAAGAAGCAATTTCTATGCATACTTCCATTCACCAACTAGTTCAATCGTACTTCCATATGAGCTTCTCAGTATGCAGTTGAGAAGAAAATGAAAAGGTATAACGAACAAGTTTCTCGCGTAAGTTTAAATTATTTTAGCTTATATGTACGTAAAGATCAGCTTTAGTAAGCTAAAAAGAAAACTGTCAATAATCTAATTTTAATTTATGAGAAAAGTTTAATATAATTTGCTTTTTCTTCCCTATAAATGATTATTGAGAATTTTATCTACCCAGATCAGAAGTCAAACAGTTGACTCCACAGGTACAATTATCTCTATATCTCATTCTAACCTAAACACTAACAATACATAACACCGATGCATCTAACAAGATAGCAAGACATAAACCCACAAAGATCACCAGATTTCAATGATTTCACATCCATCAACCGTCCTTGTGTTCATTTTGAACAAATTTCTTTACAAGCACTTATAGAAAGACAAGAAAATACGAAGAAAAATATGGAACGAACTCCTCCCTAACTTAAATTTTGTTTCACATAAGCTCACGGAAATTCTTTTATATAAATTTCGTAAAAGATAAATTTATTTTTGTTTTTTGCTTCAAAGTTTATCCAAACATTCTCTTAGTATAAAACAACTCATCTCGGATATATGAAGAAGCAACATCTCTGATTCACATTTTCATTCACCAAGACATTATTGCGTTTCACATAGGCACAACAAATTAAACTAAAAAAAAAAGCAATTAAAAGAGTAAAACGAGAAACCTTCTACCGTCGCAGGTGAATCTGCCGACGTGCTAGCTCCAGACGCAGCAGGCCGGCGACGCATACGACGAGTGGCGGTGGCGCGCACCACGGTTTCTCTCCGCGGAGCCTGTCGATTGATTATCAATTATAAAAAAAACCCGGTTATGAATTTCAAAGCGAAGCGATTAGGGTTATGGTGGCGAAATGAGGAAGAATGGTGGAGTTGAAAGAAGGTGCAAACCTGAGGAGGTTCGTCGCGGTGAGGTGCAGGCTGAGAATCCTGACGGCGTTTCCATAGGTAGAGTGGGATCAACGCTACAACGAGAAACATTGAGAGTACTGCTACGAGTAGCTCCTCCATTGCTGCGAATCGAGCTCTCTGTGTTTCCCTTCTTTCTTCTTCTCTCTGGTTTCTCGCGAAATTTATTTCTGAACTCTGTTTGGGACTCTTGGAAACGACGTCGTTCCTTTCCTTTCTCTTCTCCGCTTAACGATGTCGTTCTGTCTTTGCATTTTTTTAGTTCATAATACGGTTAGTAAAAACAGAATTTGTAATATGTAATGAAAATTAACTTATTTAATGCATATAATACAGAATATGGTTTTACTTTATCTTTGAATTTTTTGAACATCTTTAAAAAATTTATTACTATATTTATCAATTTATTTTTCTAAAGTTCTTTGCCAACTAATATTTTAAAGACCTTAGTTATATTATTATTAAAAAAATGTCACGCCAACAAATATTACATGATAACATACATTCATGTTGTGTAGTATTTTAATGGGCCAGAAGGATCAAAATAACATTCAACAATTAGTTGTTATCTTATATTTTTCGAATGGATTCAAATAACTAAAGAAAAAATATATAGAAGAAGAATATGAAAAAATGGTAGCTAAAGCTTTGAACTAAAATGACCCAAGATAAAAAAGAAAATTGTTATCAAAGGAAAAAGTACATACTTAAATATGTGTTGAATTTAGGAGAGAAGTAGAATGAAGTAAATTGAAAGTCTGAAAATTTGATCCAAAGAAAAGAAAAAAAAAAATGCATTCGGTTTTTGTGTTTTTCTTCTTTCTTCCATGATTATTACTTTCATCCCACACTAATAGTACAAAATAAATTCTTAAACCTTAAACTCTAACCCTCTAAATCCTTTATTCTTGTCGCATTACTTTATTTTTGTCGTGCTCTACAATTACTGCCGTTACTTCCAAACTACAACTTAATTATGCCTGTAATTTTTAAGATAGAATGAAGAAAAAAAACACTTATTCTGAAGTTCGTTCCAAAAAATATTATCTATTTTATAAAATAATCATTTTCAAAAATTTATTTTAAATGTTCCAAAACTTCTTTTTCCAAAATCCCTTTTTGAAAATATTAATCCAGAAATTTCATAAAACTTGCTTTAAAAGATTTCTGTAGTGATCCAAAAGTCACATTCACTAAAAATAAAATGTCATTTTACAAATTATAGGGGCGGAAAAATTATGCAGGTGCAGGAAGAAAAAAGGCCTTAATTTTATGTAATATGAAAATAGGTTCGGCCCAAGTAATGACTTTTTGAAGGAAATAGTTACTAAAGAGCATAATTGATATTTATTTTATCTTACAAACTAATATGAAAGATAAAGAAAACGAGAAAATTATGCAGTAAATAGACAAAAATTTGTGTATTACCATGTTCATTATTTCTCACATAAATTGATTAAATATTCAATTTAATACTTTTACAAATTAGCTTATGTTAATTAATTTCAAAAAATGTTTTAAGGAAAAAAATTGTCGAGGATCATAATAATTAACTATTAGTTAAAAATATTAGCTCAATATCTAGGAAAGTACAAATTAAAATTAACGTGCTTTATTATTATAAAAATCATGTAGTCTATAAAGATATTGCATTAATTATTATTATATATTATTACTGTGCATGATATTAATTAATATGATTAAACCAAATGCATGCAAAGTGGTGCGTGGAAGCAGAGAATGAAACACTGGAGTCACCTCAGAAAAAACCTAACCAGGAGCCACCCACGTAATCTTCTATAACATGCAAGCTCAACTCTACAATAAAATGCACTTTCTCTTGATTCATTCATTACTGGATACAATATTCTGCGAAAGAAGGCGAAATTCGATGTAAGAACCACCTTATGAGGAAGATCCAAGTTCACCATCATGATGATGATGTTCTACATTCTCATCAATTCATACTCATCATATTACAAATGTTCATATCATTGACATACATTCACTACATACTTATTTATATACATCACCCAACCTATTATCCAATGTGATAACAAAAAACATTAGAACACCATGAAACATTCCAAACAAAATGCACTCTTTCATGTCAAAATCAAACCAAAACACAAGTAGGTGCATAATAGCCCACCAACCTATCAAGCGGAAAATTTCTACACAAAAGAGAAACTAAAAAAGAGAGCATTCGTATCAAAATGACTTTTCTAATTACAAACCTTAAATCAAATATCATAATTGTCAAAACAAAATATCATATGTCTAGAACATATTGTTACATTTTAGCTTGATCTGACGGTTAACAAAGTGAGAATCACAATTATCATAAGACTACTCAAAGCTGAAAACAAGGTGGTGTCTGACAGCCCAAAAATGGCACCAAGCACCAACAAATTAGTGAGTTCACTGTCTGGCTTGCACCAGATGGTAATTTAGTACTGCTTATGGCCAAGTCAGTGGCCCATGTCCAATTGGTGCCCGACGACACTATGGTGGTGCCCGATGCTGAACCAAATGTCTAAACTCTCTCTTTAAGTTTCAACTAATCAATTTGACCTTTCTTAAGCTATTCTTCACTCAATAAACTTCATAATATTTTAATATATCAAACTCTTAGCTCAAGAAGTGTCAAATCTAATCAATCAAAGGACTTATAAAGGGGTTCAAATTAACGTCATAAAAAAAAAAACTCAAATTCCATTTACCATTTGATGAGTGATGAATGGATTTCAATAAGTATTTTCTCTTACATTCCAAAACTCAAACAAATTATACAACTACAAAACATACCCATGGAAATCAATTAAGTAATGTTTACCATAAAATAATTAATTTCCCTACCAAGACCTCAAATTATGCATATAATTTTTTCTTCTATCCAAATTCATCAATCCTACTAGTTCACCCTTTCACAACATCAAGCAAATGAAATCACTTATGCATCAGTTCAAACATTCATCAATCAGAATTTCAACCACAATCTCATACAACAAATTTTAACGCATCCAAATTCAAATATATTAATGCTCCACAAATCAATCAATTATTTCACCAAAAACACATCTATACAACACTCAAAGCTTTAACAAATGTTCAATTCATTCAATTACAACAAAACTTTTAAAACATTTAGTTTCCCTTGCCTTCGAAGATAGACTCGAAACTCTAAGAACCACCAAGACACCTTCAAACTCATAAAAGCTCAACCTTAACCTAAAGACAACGAAAAATAATTGGATTCAACCAAACGAACCATAGATTACCAAGAAGTGAAGATAAGACTTTATGAACACATGTGACCCAAAAAGATCACATTCATTACCCCAAAAACGAGTGGGTAGCGAAGTAAATGAAAATTTCGACTCACCCAAAAGAGAGTTTTGTTCGACTAAATTTGAAGAAGACTTCACGATGAACAAAACCCTTGTCTTTGCGCTTTTATGAAAAAAGATTTTATAAATTTTTTATGAAGGGTTTTACTGTGTTCATAAGAATAAGGAAAAATGATATTTTAATCTTTTTTTTTTTTGACTCACTTTTAACCTACTACTTCAATTACCATTAGATCATTTATTTTGATTCTTTTTAGTGATGTGATGTGATAATCTAATGGTGATTAAAGTGGTGGATTAAAAGTGGGTAAAAAAAAGGTTAAAGTATCATTGTCCTTAGAATAAGTTACAAGATCAAAAAAATTAAAAATTGTTTAAAACTATAGTTTAATTCCCAAATTTAGACGTTTTAATTATTTAAAATATATAAAAACTGGTCCTGAAAGTAAATCTTTTAAATTATTTAAAACTATATAAATGAAATTATTTTAATCTTTCAAATACTTTAAAATTATGGGACATAAGTTGTAGGAATAGTTATGGTGAATAAATTATATAATTTTATCTCTAGGAATGACAAATAAACTTGTCCATGTGGATGTTGCTCGAATTCGTTCCATATTGATTGAATATGAGAATGGAGATGAGGATATACATATATGTCATGTTCTCGTCCTCATACCCACCATAATATTTGTCATGCCATATTCCCATTCCTATTTAAATTATTAAAATACTCATAGTCTATTAAGTAAATTTACACACACACACACACATATATATATATATATATATATATATATATATATATATATATATATATATATATATATATATATATATATATATATATATATACTAACACATTTTCTATCTTTTATTTCTTATAATTGTTTGGCTTATCATAAAATTATTTTGCATCTCCAAAATATTTTTTTTCTTATCACAATATTTATGCGATTATGTTCAAATTATGTATATCAATTAAATATTTTTTATGTCTCACATTTGAATATTTCTACTCTTTTTTAATATTTTTATTTATTGTATATATATATTTTTCACATGAGAATGTTTAACACTCTCAATTTAAGTGTTCAACAGTATAAACATTTCATTTACTAGATTATATAAAATAAAATTATCTTCTTTATTCTATTATTATTATTTTTTTCATCTGAATAACTCTTTTGTTTCGCTAAAATAATTTTTGTATCTCTCAACCATCAATTAAATTGATACTTTAAGAGATTTTTTAGATCTCTAAGGTATTTTTCATCTTATCATACCCTTAATTATACATTTGTTTTTCTTTATTCATTCAATAGTATCTCAAATTACTTATAAGACACATTTGATCATTTTTTTAAAAATATTTTTGTTTGTTGTTTATTTTAATCATTATTTTGATATTTTATATATAATTCTTTTTATATTTTAACTCATTATCATACATGTAATTTTATCATTATAATTGTACAAATAAATTTTATTTACTATAATATAATAATTTAATGTAATTTTCATGAATCTTTTTATCACCATCCAACATATATTGATGTTCAAAAGATGAAAGATCTATGTTAAAATTCTATTATTATTAGTTTAATCTATGCTCCATGTGTGATTTTGATTGAGTCATGTATTATAACTTTAATTGTTGTATAAAAAAAAGATTTATAAGAATTTAAAAAATAAAGTAAACAGATATTTAAAATATTATTTAATTTGAATATTTGTTTTCCTTTTATTAAAAATATTTTTAAATTTTATTAACTAGGTTTCTAAATATTTGATATTGAATAAATAAACTACCTTTCAATATTAAATTATTTGATAATATTAAGTTTCTCTTACTATAATTTTGTATTATTTTATAAAAATTACTCAATTGATATTAAAATAGGAAAAAAGTAAATACAGGTACGAGTACATGTATAAGTATATATCCGTTATTTGGTAGGGATAAGACAAAAATTTAATACCTATTGAGTTTAAGTATAGAGGTGAAGATAATTTTTTTTTCTCTCAAGATAAATATGAGACGGTGAATCTCATCCCCACAATGTCGTGTCATCCCTGTTTATGCCCTAAAACTAAGTTATAATACAAGGTTAAGAAATTGTTTGTAATTGTAGTTTAGATCCTACGCTGTTTAAAATTATTTTAGTTGAACTTAATTAACTTAATTTAAGTTTTACAATGTATGCGTGTTAATTTAAGTTTTATATGTTTTATATTTAAGTTTTATAACCTTTTTTCTTTTTTTTTCCGTGAATTTGACCATGAATTTTGAAAAAAATATGAGAGAATATTCCATTTAGTATGTCATAATAAGATGACTGCTTTATTCCTTTTTATTTTCTTGAAGAAAATATTTTTTAAAATCTTCTCTCCTGAAAAAAACTTGTCTTCTTTTTCTAAAATTTGTCTCATAAAGTTCTATAAAATCTTTATTTTCAACATGGCCTTACTTGAAAAAAATAAAAGTGAGGAATGAGAATAGATAAAGATGGTCTATAGAAAGAAATCTTGGAATCAAAATATGATATTTGAGGATACTAAATAAATTAAATGAAAATAAATATGAATCAGGTGCCAAATAGATTTTGCTCAAAAGAAAAGTTATAGATCTTTCTCTTAATTCACAAAAAGTACATTTTTATGTTAGTTATTTATGGCATATTACATTAGTTAAATTTTTTTATGCAAAGACAAATAAGGTAAAAAGTCTAAAATATATTACTATAGTTATCCAAACGATGTAAAATACATATTAATATTATATTGATTAACACAATAAACCAATATAACAATTTGGTATTCTAAAAAAATAAATGGTTACATATAGCATCGGTTCTTGTAAATAATAATCGATGTAGTATTCAAGTGAGGGATACAACATCTGAAATTTCAGAAAAAGTTCCTTCTTATAGCGAGAATGAAAGAATTTCATGCATGCATTATTTTAATTGTATTTAGTAAACCACACAATACCTCTTGTTATTTCAATACTCATCAAACTTTTGTGTGATGTCCTTAAATTTTATATATGCTACTTAGTTTTTTTAATCATAATCAAATTTTACAAAATCAATCAAAAGTTCACTTCTAATCATGATATTTCTTAAGATCATTTATGCCATAAAATGTAACACCCCATTTAATTAATAACGTAATCAAAGAAGCGTCACACTAGAATAATATCATAGTGCAGCCTTGGAGTTTAAACCCACTCCTTACAATGTAAGGCACACCACGATGCCACAGGAAACCAGACATAAAGTTAAAGGAAACATAAGGAGGTCACAAGTCAACGAAATACATGGGTCGTAGCCCTAAGAAGCCCAACTAGATAAAACAACGGCTCCAGCCCAGATGGCTATGTAGCGGAGTCACCGTTCCCCTGTTGATCACGAGAACCTCTCGCTTCTGCTCACATCAACAAATTGATGATCATCGCAAAAGAGAAGTGCCACACATCCAAGACAATCAAACAAACAAAGGGTAAGCCAGAGCCAAAAATCATGTCATCGATAAAGTCATATATATATATATATATATATATATATATATATATATATATATATATAATCACACAACTATAAA